>OLVR01000032.1_pt1 | contig 188366 bp, 192 predicted proteins | sample 1673261 | NCBI WGS metagenome assembly OLVR01 (sample SAMEA3178938, study PRJEB25190) | human gut metagenome | biome: human gut; feature: human-associated habitat; material: faeces | place: Austria | collected 2013 | reverse complement strand
TAGTATTATGGTACATCTGTTTATAAATCGTGTCCACTTATTTAATATAGATCCAAGTTGGGTATGTGATAGGGTTTTGAAAACAACAGCAAGAGGATTTATGGTAATGTTTGCTTTAATCGGTTTGTTCACATTTGGTGTCATGTTGATTCCAAGCAGTGTAAGTACAACTTTTGCTAGTATTTACACATTGCTTCCGGCAGCTGTGACAATGACGCTTTATGGCATTTCATGGTCTATTCAGAGAGAACTGAAAATTCCTGCTGCGGTAATGGGTACAGCCATCGGCATTTCCTCTTGTATTGGTTGGCTGCCAGACTTATTTATGCATACCATGTTTGGACATTGGTTAGACATTTACGGAAATACAGGCTATCGCTTTATCTTTAGTTATTTGATTGTTCTTTCAATCATTGGTTTTCTGTGTGGTTTTGTTGTACAGCGTTCCAATAGCAAAAGAAAAGCGGAAGAATGATGCGAAAAGATACAATTTTTATGCATCTGAGGAATCCTGAAAGAAACAATGACGGCGAATGGAAGAAAGGCGGTAGGATGCTATGGAAAAAAGAAAAGAAGAGTTGAAAAAAGGTCTTAAAAGCAGGTATATGAGCATGATTGCCATTGGAGGAACGATAGGCGCCGGACTTTTCTTCACAAGTGGCAGTGCCATAAACCAAGCTGGTCCAGGCGGGGCGCTGGTCGCATATTTAGTTATGGGCGCCATTGTTTACACAATGATTATTGCCTTGATTGAAATGGCATCCTTTCTTCCTGTGGCTGGAACGTTTAAAGAATATCCAAAACGTTTTTTTTGATCCGGCGTGGGCGTTTGCAAATGGATGGAGTTATTGGTTTGGATGTGCCATCACAGTAACCGCTGAGCTGGTAGCTTGTTCCATTATCATAAAGTATTGGTTTCCTAATACATCGTCAGTATTATGGGCAATGTTTTTCCTGGCAATTTTGCAGGTATTAAATCTTTTTTCCGTCAATCATTTTGGGGAAGGAGAATATTGGCTTTCCGGGATCAAAGTTATTACGATTATTATTTTTCTGATCGTTGGCTTGTTAATGATTTTTGGATTGGTTCAGGGAAATGAATTTGGTTTTGACAATTGGACATTAGATGCGGGAGAAGCCGGAAAAGCACCGTTTGTCAATGGTGCTGGCGGTGTGGTAGGAGCGTTTTTGGTAGCTGGGTTTTCGTTTTCTAATACAAAATTGATCGGTGTTTCTGCAGCGGAAAGCGAAAATCCCAGTGAGGATGTCCCTAAATCTGTTAGAAATGTTTTTATGGTAATCTTCCTGTTTTATGTGGGATGCATCTTTATCATTGGTACATTAATTCCATTTACTGATCCTAACTTGCTGAATACCAGTGTAGACAATGTAGCGGCATCGCCTTTCACCATTGTATTCCAGGCAGCGGGTTTTAAAGCGGCAGCGTCGGTAATCAACGTTGTTGTGTTAACAGCGCTTTTGACTGCCGGAAATTCTTCTCTGTATACTTCATCAAGAATGTTGTTTGCCATGGGGCAATCGGGAGAAGGCCCGAAATTTTTCGCAAAGATTAACAAAAAGAAAGTTCCGGTTCGTGCAATTATTGCGACGGCAATTATTGGTGGATTTTCCTTCTTTACCTCCATTTTAGGAGATGGACGAATTTATCAGGCATGTTATAGCCTTGCTGGAATTACAACATTTATCAATTGGCTTACAATTTCAATTTGCCATTATCGCTTTTGGAAAGCATATATTGCGCAAGGAAAGGATTTATCTGCATTGCCTTACCAAGCTGCAATGTATCCAGCGGCTTCTATATTTGGAATCATTATGAGTGTAATTGTCATTTTTGGTTCCAATATCTGGGTATTTCAGCAGGAAACATTTTCATGGTTTGATTTTTGCACAAACTATGGAACCATTCCTTTGTTTTTGATTTTGTATGGTGGGTATAAGAAAAAGCACCATACAAAAATAATTCCATTAACAGAGTGTGACTTTAAAGAGTAGCAGTCGTTTATGAGAGGAGAGAGAAAGATGAGTATTCAATTCGCAAATAGAACAGAACAAATGAAAGCGTCTGAAATTAGAGAATCTTATAAATTGATGGACGTTCCCGGCATGATTTCTTTATCATCAGGAAGTCCAGACCCTTCTCTGTATCCTATGGATCAAGTGAAACAGGCAACAATGGCGGTGCTGGATCAGTATGGCACAACTGCACTTTCTTATAGTGCAACAGATGGATATGATCCATTGCGTGAGAAAATTGCCCAGAGAATGTGGACAAAGGCTCAAGTTCGTTGCAGTATGGAGAACATTCTGATTATGAGCGGCTCTCAGCAGGCACTGGAATTTTCAGCAAAGATTTTTATTAATGAAGGAGATTATATTGCTTGTGAAACACCGTCTTATATGGGTGCATTCAATGCCTTCGCCCCCCTATCTCCTGAAATATGCCAGTGTTCCAACAGATGAATTTGGGATGCTGCCAGAGGAATTGGATAAAATTCTGGCAGAAAATAAAAAAGTCAAAATGATTTACGTTATTCCAAATTTCCAAAATCCAACAGGTCACACATGGAGTTTGGAAAGAAGAAAAGCATTTATGGAAGTCGTAAATAAATATGAGATTCCTGTCATTGAGGATGATCCTTATGGGGAACTGCGTTATGAAGGAGAGGCACTGCCATCTTTGAAATCCATGGATACCAAAAATCTTGTTATTTATGCGGGTTCTTTTTCTAAAATTCTGGCGCCTGGTTATCGTGTAGCTTGGATTTGTGCTGCTCCGGAAATTGTAGAAAAATATATGTTTGCAAAACAGGGTGCAGATTTGCAGGCACCTTCCAGCGCACAGCTGGAAGTGGATATGTTCATGGAAATGTTTGATTTGGATGAACATGTGAAAAAAATCTGTGCTGCTTATAAACATAAAAGAGATGTTATGCTGCAAATGATGGAAGAAAATTTCCCGGATTGTGTAACATGGAATAAACCGGAAGGCGGCTTGTTTATTTGGGTTACGCTGCCAGAAGGTATTAATTCAAAAGATATCCTGAAAGTGTGTCTGGAAAACAGAGTTATGTTTGTAACAGGATCTATGTTCTATCCCAATGGCGGCGTTGAAAATACATTCCGTTTGAATTTCTCCTGGATGAATGAGGAAGATATTAAGGAAGGAATCCGCAAAATGGGCGTTGCCATCAAACAGGCATTGGAAATGCTGCAGCAAAAGTAATCTCATATAAGGAAGATGCCTATGAATAAATTAATTGATAAAAAGCAAGCAATTGATTACATACAAAATAATGACACAGTGATGATTGGAGGATTTACGAATTTTGGTTCGCCCCTGCATTTGATGTATGAATTGGCGCAAAGAGATATTCGGGATTTGACGATTATTTCTGAGGACTTAGGCTATGGTGGGATGTCTTATGATCAAGGACAAGGTGTACTGCTTTCCAACGGTCAGGTAAAAGAAGCAATTGTTTCTTTTGTTGGAGGATATCCATTGGTGAATCAATTGGTGGAACAGGGAAAATTAAAACTGACTTTAGTGCCGCAGGGAACATTGGCAGAGCGGATTAGAGCAGGTGATGCTGGAATTGGCGGTTTTTATACGCCAACCGGTGTTGGTACGGTTGTGGAAGAGGGGAAGGAAACCCGTGTAATAGACGGAAAAAATATCTTTTTGAAAAACCTCTCCGTGCCAATGTAGCACTGGTAAAAGCTTGGAAAGCTGATACCATGGGCAATGCTGTTTTTAAGTATACAGCAGCTAATTTTAATCCGTTAATGGCGATGGCAGCGGACATTGTAATTTTGGAAGCAGAGGAAGTTGTACAGCCAGGAGAAATTGAACCAGATCATGTACAGCTTCCAGGGGTATTTGTAGATTATGTAGTTTTGGCGAAAGAGGTGGTATTCTGATGGCAAATAATCGAGGAATGATTGCAAAAAATATCGCTGCAATGCTGCATGATGGAGATTTTGTTAATCTTGGAATCGGAATACCCACTATGGTCGGAAACTATATCCCGAAGGGAATTTCTGTACTGCTTCATGGAGAAAATGGATGTATTGGTCAGGATAAGGAACTTAATACACCGGAGCTTTTTGATACACGGGAGTCTGTAATGTCTTGGATGTCCGCGCATCGAGAAGAAACGGATACGTGGAGAACAGGTCATAAAGATTTGAATAATGCAGGAGACAATTTTATTACACTGATTCCTGGCGGATGTTGTTTTGATAGCAGCATATCATTTGCCATGGCAAGAGGCGGACACTTAGATGCTGCGGTTCTAGGCGGATTGCAGGTAGATATGGAAGGGAATCTCGCAAATTGGATCGTGCCAGGGAAAATGATCAATGGTATGGGGGGAGCCATGGATTTAGCCAGTGGAGCTAAAAAAGTTATCGTAGCAATGGAGCACTGTGATAAAAAAGGCGTTTCCAAAATCAGGAAAAAATGTACAATGCCTTTGACAGCCGTTGGCTGTGTAGATGTGATTGTTACAGAATTGTGCATCGTTGAAGTGAGAAAAGAGGGGCTTGTGGTAACAGCCATTTCGCCCTATATTACCAAAGAAGAATTGCAGGAAAAAACAGAAGCACCATTGTACTTTGCTGATGATATGAAAATGATGCTTACATTGGAAGAAAGGCAGGTATGAGTATGGATGAGAAACTGATGCAGCGTGTAAAAGAGGGCTGGAAGGAATGTTGCATTCTGAATGATTCCATAGCGGACGAGCCGGAAATTTCCGGAGAAGAAGAAAAAACCTGTAAAAAAAATGTGTCTTTATTGGAGCGACATGGATTAAAAGTGGAAATGTCAGTTGCCGGACAACCATGGTCATTTCGTACGCAAATTCATTCATGTGCAGATCCTGTTTTGCGTGTTGCAATTGTAACAGAATATGATGCTTTACCAGAGATGGGGCATGCCTGCGGTCATTGTGTAAGTGGAAGCGTTAGTGTTCTGGCAGCATTGGCGTTAATGGAGTGTACATATCCCATTTGTGTTGACTTGATTGGAACACCGGATGAAGAATTGCGGGGAGCAAAGACCTACATGGTATAGAATGGCGTGTTTGATCAATATGACTTTGCCATTATGATCCATTTGGATAATAAAAACAGAAGTGCGGTAAAGACCCTTTGTATCATGGACTTAAAGGTAGATTTTTTCGGAAAAAGCAGCCATGCTGCTTCTGCGCCATGGGAAGACAGAAATGCATTAAATGGTGTGCAGTTGTTTTTCCATACGGTAGACATGTTGCGCCAGCACGTTACGCCGGATATCATGATGCATGGAATCATTCAGGAAGGCGGTACAGCGGCAAATATTGTGCCTAAAAAGCGTCAGCATATATGTATATTAGAGGTGATAAGCTGACGGGTACAAAACGCGCTTTAGAAATGGTTCAGGATTGTGCAAGAGGCGCTGCAATTGCAACACAGACAGAAGTGCAGATGGAAAGTCTTTATCCACCTTATCAGGAAACAGTTCCAAGCCGTGTGTTATCAGATGTTGTGGCAAAGAATATGGAAGATCTCCATTTGGATATTGGTGACAATAATGCTATTTCCATGGGCTCAACAAACTTTGGCAATATCAGCAGTGTGATTCCTGTGGTTTGTCCGACGTTAAAAATTTCTGAAGCAGATATCCATACAGCACAATTTGCAATGGATGTAAAAGGAGATCTGGCACATGAAGCCATTTGTAATGGAGCTTATATTATTGCGAAAACCATTCTGGATATGGCGCAGAGCAAAGACCTTATTGCGGAAATGAAGAAAGAATTCAAGATGTATTATGGTAAGTGCGTTTAAAGAATAAAAGTTTTGTTTATAAATCCAACGAAAAGAAGATAGAGTTCTAATGGAACTCTATCTTCTTTTAAGTTGATTAAATTATGATTTTTCTTCATCATATTTTATTATGCATAATAGGTATTTTTAACAAAGCACCCAATAAAAAATAATCTGCTTCCAAAAAAGGTAAGTTCAGATAAAACATTTCATAGAATTAAAGGATTTGTAAGGTTGATTTGCTTGTAATTTTAGACCTTTTCTTTTATAATTGCTTTAAGCTGATTTTGTGCACATTTGTTAAAAAATATCAAAACATAAGAAAAAAAGTAAGAAGTTTATACTACTTTTAATGAGGTAACTCTATATGAAGCATAAACAGTACTATCATCGAAAAGAAAAGAGCCACATAGTAATGTCATGGAAAGAAATTGTATCTGATAAACAGTATGATTTTTCTCCAGGATTTTTTATGCCTTGCATTATGCTGTCCGTTTGACGGTGTAGATGCAGGGCTTTTTTGTTATATAAAGGGACTTAGAAGATGGGTTATAATTGTGAGACTTCGTTGAAATAGGAAGGATTGTGCTGGCAATACAAAGTAGGAGAAAGAGCATTTAGATGAGATTGTATAGAAATCAGACAGATTGTGCGAGACAGGTAAAAGCCAGCATAAAGTCTTTAGAGATAGAGTGAGTTTATTGATTTCTGATGTTTGCTGTGAGCGCAGCAGACCGGAAAGGGGACTAAGACATGAGTTTACCAAAACGTGACGGCGTAAATGGTCGTTATTATTTAATACATAGACTGGATACGGATCCTGAGGTGTTGGCAGAGGCAGATCTCTGCATCCAGGATATTTTACTGGGAACTGCTCGTGAAAATCATTCCGCCTATCCGATGGTTGTGCGAAACCACAAGGGGACACCATTTATTCCAAGCTATTTGTTGGAACGTTATCTTTCCGGGCTGCCGTTAAAGGGATTTCCCTACGAGGACGCGGTTGCTTTCTGCGATACTATGCGTCGGCTGGTGGGATGGGAAGAAATCCGTTTTGAGCTGGAGAAGTATATAGAAAAGCAGGTGCAGGAACGGTACTTTATCGTTGGAGAACGAGAAGATGGCTTTACCGTCTTTCCGCCCTGTACTGTGTGTCCAGAGCTGCGATCAGAAGATGTAGACGATAACATGCTTCGATTTGCCTGCTATGTAGCCGTCTGCCATACCGTGTATGGACAAAGTTTTGAATCTCTTACCACCGAGCATATTTTGGGCTTAGTTTCCCAGATCCGCCCCAATATGGTGAAGGACTTGAAAACAAATGGCAGCGGAAATTTGCCTCCTAATATTAGAAAGCGCAAAACGGAGAGAATGACTGCATCTGCAAATGATGCTTTTGCCGCCATCCGCATTACAGCCAAAGAAGATATGCAGGAATATTATGAGGAAGTGCTGGACTATTTATGTGATGTACTGGAACAAGAAGCATTCCCTGATAGCTATTCTGTGGAATTTCGTGGAGTGGAAAAGATATATTTGCCCATTCCTGGTTTGCCGAAAAAAGGAATCAACCAGTTATTTGCCTGTGCGGTGCGGTATCCAAAGCTGCATACGAAGATAGAACGCTATGCAAGATTGGCAATGAAAGAATTCGAATTTTATAACAATATCAGTGATGAACAGTGTGCTATGCCAGGCACTTTTGCCGTATTTGCACTGGGATTGGAAGGATTGGAATGGCAGCAGCTTGTATGTGATTATCTGGATCTGTGTGATGATGAACATTCCTCGGTACAGGAGAAGTTTCTCCATGTATTTTTCAAAAAGTTTGGATTTACTGACCAGACAATGCCTGTGTTGATCAGTGGGGTGCAGTCTATGCAGGGATTTAAGCCTGCCAAGGAGTTCCGTACCTTGATTGCAAACGAGGAGAGTCTGAATGCGTTGTTGAAAATCAAAGAACATTTGAAGGATTATCTGCCTGAGGAAGCCAAGAGGAGTAAAAATGCAACTGTCTATCTTTGGCGTGATGTGATATGGGGGATCTGGGGAAAGGATTCCGAGAATGGCGGCAAAAAGATCATGAAAGCGGCTCCTGCACATTTGCGAGAGATATATGAACAGATCTTTCACTAAGGGGGGGTTACCATATGAAAAAAAGAACAGTGAAGGACTTTATTGCCCTCTATCATACGGAAGATGAGGAAAAGCTGGTACTGATTCAAAGTGGTACCAGTGCAGATAAAACATATATGGATAATTTCTGGACGGCTCATACCTATGCTCTAGCTATGGCTGACGTGCAAACTGGTCAAGTGATTCCTGACCGTTGCTGTCTGAACTGGCCATTTACAGAGAAAGAGAGAGAAGCAGGAGAATATTCCAAACGATTTGCAAAAGGGATGATTTATCGGATCAAGGTTCGAGGATGGAAAGGCACAGCACTTAGTGAAACACAGTGGTATGTCACCGAAATCGTAGAGGAGAATGTTTCTTGTCCGGCTTTGGAAGAAATCTGGGCGGAGTACATCAAACCTATTGTGATGGAAGATGAGCTGTTGGGAACGCTGACCTTGGATAGGGAGATGAGTTTTTTCGCTGGAACCTGTCGCTGGATGGGAAAAGAAGTCCACATTTCTCTGGATGTTGATATGGAAAAGAAAGCATCTTGGACACGAGTTCGAAATGTGATGAAGAAGTTGATAGAGGATCAGGAAACTTGGGATAAATCATTGCGAGATTTTGCAGCCCAAAAGCTTACAAGCCTCGCCAATGACTGGCTGGCGGATAACGATCAAACAGACCGAAATCTTGAAAAAGAACCTATTACGGAGGATGAGTTTGGAAAGCGCTTGATTTTAACAGAATTTTCTGTTTCTCCAGGTGGTCGCTTTACCGCTTGGTACGAGGATGACGATATGTTCTGGGGTCATGTGGTTATTGTAGAAGCCACACTGAAAAAAGGTCCCATATCTGCTGATATACAAGGATAACAAGGGGGGATGTGCTCATGATGTGCGAACATTGTCGAAACATTCAAACATGGAGAAAATTTGACGCTCCAAATGACTATCTGGCTTGTATTGCTTATATTCAGCAACTGGTGGAGAAAAATGAGTTTGCATTCATTGCGGAGGAATCCACCTGTCCATTAGAAAGAATAAAGACAGAAGATGGCTGGGCGGACGAGATCATGGTTCATATGATACGATGCAAACACTGCGGACAGCCCTTCACCTGTGTGGTCAATACTTATCGAGGAAGTGGTCACTTCAAAAAAGGTAAAGGCTGAGAATTGGAGGTGACGAGATGGAGCCGACTGAAAAAACAAAACTTTTGGAACAGATCGAACAATGGAATAGCAAGGACGAGTATTCCCGATGCATCCGGGTCATCGAAGCCATACCGGAGCAGGAGAGAGGCTATTTGCTGACCGTCAAGCTAAGCCGAGCTTACAGTAATCTGGCAGTGCTGGGGGATCATAGAGAGCATGGAACAGATGGTGAAGTGGATGGAAATCTTATCCAGCACGCCATTGAACTGTTGGAGTCCGTTCGCTTTCGGGGCGAAAACGATCCCTACTGGAACGCTCGGATGGGTTATTCCTGCCTGATGGCATACTGCTCCGCCTCCACCACCTATAAATATGCAAAACGATGGCTGACCCTCGCTCCAAAGGATCCGGATGCCCAAAAGCTGGTTCGGGACTGCGAAGGATATTTGGAGGAGGAAAAAGCTTTGGAAATAGATTTGAAAGAACGGGAGGAATTTATCCGGCGGGAAGCTCCCGATGATGAAAGGGGGTTATATGTAAATGAACAGCGAACAGATTACGGCTTTTTTGCAGGAAAATCATAATGCTGTCACACTGATTATAGGTATTGTCTTGCTGATTGGGGCAATTATGAATTGGAATTGGCTCTGTGATCCAACCGGTAAACCAGATTCCCATCGTTATGGTCGTGGCTCAAGGAGAGTCATTTTCTTCCTGCTGGGGATTGTATTGATTGTTGTTAGTATTATGTCTTGGTTATTGTAAGGAGGCGTCAAAATGTCACTTCAATTTATATTTCGGAAAATTTCTTCGGCAGATACAGATATTTTACATATGATTGAGTTACGGAAGGCGAATGTGGAAGATTACCTTTGCTGTGAAGTTACAAATGAGGACGGCATAACGAATACTACTTGGTACAGCAAAGAAGATGTTGCTCTCTGGGGTGAAGATTACATTCGTGCAAACACTACAATGGAATACAGCGACTTTACCGGCTGGATTATCAGTTTGGATCTGGAGCCGTGGAATGATATGCAAGAGGCATCCAAAAAGAAGAAACAAGCACCATGTTTTCAAGCTCCCAGTTGGTTGGAAGGACATATTAAGGAGTGGAAACAGAAACGTCTGACCACTGTGACATTGTGTTCTACCAGTGGTAACGAATGGTTGGAAGTGTGGTATTACGGTGACTTGTTGACCATAAATGGAGAACCACAGTTATATATTGTACCCAGTTACTTTGCACCAGAGCTTGTGGCAGCACGTGACCCGGAGAGCGGAGAGGAGTTCGTTGTTTTTGATGGTGGGCGGCATGGTTATGATAATATGTTCTGCGATGAACATGATTTGGATGAATTGGAACGCCGCACCCTAAAGCGGTATGAAATTCCTGCTTCAAAGCTGATACTGGAATTAGGTTATAGTATCGACTATGAAGATGAAAAAGAAGATTTTCAGGTAAATGAAGATGGTATGGTTGCGTTGATAAATGGTGAGCGTATGTCATGGGAGCAAGTTAAGAGAGACGGTATTGACTACATTGCGCTTTACTATGTGAATGAGGAAGGAAAACAAGTTCAGATTTTGGATAATGAATTAGCATGAGTCTGCCATTGTATTACCAGACAATCCAGGGAGGTACTATATGACCGAAGAAGAAAAAATCCGCCTTTACCGACTTATGGAAAAGCTAAACTGGTTTTTCCACCAAGAGATGCACTACTTGGACAGAGAGATTGCAGAACAGACAGCACGAGCGTGTTATCCAGAGATTCGGGAGTTTACATACGATATTTTGTGGAATGAACTGCCGAAAGAAGTGCAGGAACAACTGATAGACGAGGAGGAATCCCTGTGAATACGTTAATTTGTTCTTTTGATTGTCTGCATGACAACAGAATTCTGTGTTACTGTGCAGACTTTGCATCTCACACCCTACATATAGATACGCAGAACGAGGATGGAGAAAAGGTATCCATTTGCTTTTCGGGTTTGTTTGCACACTGGTTTGAGAATATGATTCGGGACAATATTCTCTTTGGAATGGATGAAATCAGTGTGGACGGATTTTTTGAATTGTATAAAGAACTGTTGGATAGAACCATTTCTTATGGTTTTCCTGCTTGTTGCAGCCTCCAAGAACTAAAGGAGCGAATGAACCAGGAGAAGATTCGTGTGTTCGTTATTGACGCCTCACTTGGATTATGTGGATTTGTACTGGCACAGGAGGTGGAAATACAATGTCAATCACTGCTTTTAAAGTAGAAGCCAACGGACATGACAGAGCGGGCAAGGACTTTGGCTATGTGAATATTATGTACCGCTATGGCAATAAGAAAACTTGTCCCAGACCAGATTAGTGTGAAAAAATGGAGGTTATGTGGGCGGATGAAAGCGTCTATGGACCACCTGCTCCAGGTAGTAAAGTGGGTGATTTCATCATGACATGGCTGATGGGGTCTTGGAATTGTGGTGTATTTACTCACCGTCAGATTGCCCAGAAACTCATGAATATTTTCACTGGTCTGAAAATCAAAGAGCTGGAATGGTTTGAGAACCCCAGAGAAAAGACACTGAAAAATGGAAAGCCGCGTGTACGCCGTGCCAAGTGGCTGCCAGATTGTGAAGTAGATTTGGTATATCTCTATTCTGATTATTATATTGATGCAAGAAATCCTATGCCACCTGAAACGGATTTCTTTACTGTAACAAGGAGGGACTCTTGGGGGATAAGCACTTGGTTCATGTGTACCTCGGAAGCTGCTAAAAAGCTAATTGCTATGGATTTTGAAAATTTGACTGTGGAGGAAACCACAATTGTAGGATAGGAGAAAAGTATTAGGACGATGCAGCAGCTGTTGGAGAAGGTTTGGTATTGGGAAGAATTATTCCTCATTCCATAAAACAAAAAAGAAAGTAGGTATGATATGTACGAAATAGGAACTCTTGGTCGCTGGGAACATATTCCAGAAGAGGCAGCGGCAGTTTATGATAAAGATATACCGAAATTAAAAAAATTGCTCCAGAATGGTTGGAACATCAATGATTCCATTGCGTTGAGTCAATACATTAAAGTAGTCCCTTTAGAAATAGCTGTATATCAAAACGATTTGTCTATGATTCAGTTTTTGCTGGAACATGGTGCAAATCCAGATGCTGCTGAAAACTTGATTTTACATACAGCTGTGAGAATGTGTGGACCTGAAGTTGTAGAACTTTTTCTTGGACAGGCGAAGAAAATGAATCAGAAAGAGAAGTCTCGTTTGTTTCAGGAAATTCGATGGGGAAAACGATTAGAAAATATCGCTGTTTTAGAAAACGCAGGTATTCTAGCTGCACAGTACGGTGGAGAAGCTTTTCGTGCAGCTGTGTCAGATGGTGATCGAAAACTGGCAGAGCTGCTTTTGAAAAAAGAAGCAGATATCAATTACCATAAGGCGGATATGGTGTTTCCCTATGCTTCCACAGCGGTAACAGAAGCTGCCAGAAATGACGATTTTCCCATGGTGTGCTATCTTGTGGAGCAGGGAGCAGACATTACGATGATAGATAAATACGGAGATCGTCCCTATACCTTGGCGATACAAAACAATAATCAGGGAATGGCAGACTATTTAGAATCATTGGAACCGAAAGACTGGCACAATGAACAGGAAAAAGTACGACAATTATCTCCCTATAAGCTGCCAGCAAAAATGGTGGAGTACTTCAAGACAGGCCCTTTTCGCTTGGAATTTCCAGACCAGGAACTGGTCAAATGGGTGGAACTGTACCAATATATGGATTTGCAGGAAATGAAATGGAAACGGAAAAAACTGCTTTCCTTGATGGTAAAAATGGATAATTACAGTGATTATTTGCTGTTATGGAGCCCAAAGGACAAGAAGATTTGGTATTTGGATGTAGAACACGAAGAATTTCATTCTCTGGCAAAATGGGATGACTTCATTGCAAATCCTGGCAGGTATTTGAATGGAATGATCGAGGGCGAGTTTGAAGAATAAGGAGAATGATTATGACATCGATAGACTTTCTGAACAAGATACATAAAAGCCTAGACTCGCAGGAATACAACCTTTCCTATTCTCCGGCGAAGTCCAAGAACTATATGCTATACTGCAACGGTAACTTTATCGGCGGTCTGTTCGATGAGGAACTGTGCTTTGTTTATGCCGATGGTGTGAGTGAATTGTTGGGACACCCGGAACCCGTATATCGAGGCTATTCCAGTACTGCACAACACAGAATGCTGGTGATTCCGGAGGAACACTGGGAGAAGGCACTGAAACTGCTCTATGCGGAGAAATTTGACTGGAACCGCCTAGTGTATGACATCACCTATACCAGCATTGGAGCTGCTGTGGTGGAAGACTTTTATGATGAAAATGTAGTGTTCTTGCGCTTTTGCTTTGAAAAGAAACTGCTGAAAGAGAACCCTCTGGACCGGCAGGGCCGTATCCTGCGTATGGTCTATATCAACCGGGATCTGACCGATACCGGTAAGCATTTATTCCCTGAGTTACTGGACAAGTTCCTTGCCTTTTTTGATCGGAAAGGAAAAACCAGTTTGGAAACCATGCTGAAACGGTGTTACGTCGCACTGGAGAAGGAATACCAGAGTGTAATAAAGGGATAAGGAGAAAGGCATGATGAAAGAAGAAAACAAAGCATATATTACCGGTTTAGATGTCCGTGATGTTCCGTGGCACCGGCTTACCACCGCCTATGGCAGAGGAACAGATTTTCCTGTATATTTTGAAACCCTTTTCAAGATGGATGATTTAAAAGCAGTTAAAAAAGCTCTTTATGAGCTTACCACGAATATGGAGCATCAAAGCACTTTATGGCACGGAACACCTTTTGGAATGATATTTATGAGCCGTGTTTTAATAGAAGCTTTGAATAAAAGCGAACAGAACCCCATTGCCAATTTCCTTGCAGGCGAGCTTTTAGACTTTTTCAACTGTATTCTCCAGTGCTATCACGATGGGGATGAGATGGAACATGCTGATCCATTGCCATTCTTTTTTGATATGTTGAAGGAAGAATACTTGTGGTCAGAGGAGTACGACGAGGAAGAAGATGAGATGCGGTATGAGGAGGATGAGGTGTTCCCTGATGACCTCTTTTACAGCTTTTATTACTATTCTTGGCAGGCGGTACTGGCTTATCGCAGTGCTTTAGAAAAAGAAGTATCAGAAAAATTTGCCCCTAAAATCACTGCTATTTTGGCTGTGTTATAAAGGAGGATTTCTATATGTTTGAAGAATTTTATGAAATGTACGAGTCCGAGGAGCAGGAAGTGGTTGCTCTGAACAATCGCTGCATAGGAGGCGGATATAACTGGAAAGGCAAGTTTTGGGAAATGACCGTTGTGACACTGGGGATAATGTTCTGTGACACCGGTGAGGTCAGCACTAAAGAGGAGCGGCTGGATTGGTCGGTTACTGATGAGGACCGCAACGGCGAAAAGGGTTGGGGACGCTTTCGAAACGAGCAGATCTGCCGCCTGAAAATTCGCCGGATGAAAGAAGAGTGGGCAAAAGATCTGGTGGCGCGGCCTTGGTGTATCTCCGAGGTGATCAAGCCCTATGAGGACTGTCCGAAGCTTCTGGCTATTCTGGACGAGAGGAATAAGCCTGTCATCATAGAAGATAAGGTTCTGGGTATTCTTCAGTTGAATCGGGATTTTGACATTTTTGAAGGTGCTGTTTCATGGTGTAGTATGGAAGTGATATTATCCCTTGAAGTAAATCCGGAAAGTAAATCTTCTTGGAGCCGAGCACGTACAGCTGCCAAAAAGTTGGTTGTTGATATGGAAAATTGGAATAAGTCAATGCGGGAGTTTGCGGCGAATGAACTTACACAATTGGCAAACGATTGGCTCGCCCAAGATGAGGAAAACTCACGTGACGCGAAAAAGAATCCCATTACAGAGGAGGAATTTGCACAACGCATATCTATGACTGAATTGACCGTTACATCTGGCGGTAGTTTTACTGCCTTTTTCGATTGTGATGAGATGTTTGTCGATCATGCTGTGACAATCTATGGTTCTTTGAAGAAGGGAATTATAGGCACTAACATAGAAGGATAAGGAGGCACGGCTATGAGACTGAACAGTAAACGAGTGAACTTTGAATATCAGCCAGGTGAAGAGATCTTTACATTTCCAGAAGATACGGGACTGCCATTTATTTTTGATGTGTTGGACGAGGAATTGACAGAAAATATCCAAGCCATGGATATTGTAGGGCAGATGCTGGACGAAGCGGAATCCCTTGCGGAGAAAGCGAAAGAAACATTGAAACAAATTTTATCTGATGAAAACCACCAAAAGTATGGTATGGTGTCGTTCTTTATGGAATTCCATCGGGATGAGGTGGATCCAGAAACAGCAGCGGCGCTGTTTCCGGGTAAAGATCTGTCAACTTTGTCCTTTGTGGATATGGTGGATGATTTACAGTTAAAACGATTTGGAAGCTGTATAGATGATGAAAGGGATCAACAAGTTTTTATTCTGGATTTTTCTTTTAACCCGGAACTTACAGATGAACTGCTGGTGGTTTATTTTAATTTGGAAAAGGAAGTTGTTGAAATTGCCCATGAAAGTTGAGAGGAGTAAATGATGCTTTCAACAAAAGATTTGTCAACATTACCTGACACAGGAAGATTAAAGAATTTCTGCAAAGGACTGGCGGCACTGGATATCATCATGCTGGAAGAAGAATGGAGCTTCATTCGCCATTATACATACAATCCCACATGGAGAAAGGGTAAAGAAGCCTTTTTTGCCACCGATGGCAGTGACCAGAGTATGATTGTCATGTTTGCACCTGAAGGCTGTGTCATCAATGGTGTGGATTCGGAGCTTTATGACTGGGAGAAAAAACTGCCGAACATTGAAGATTTGACAGAGGGGATGCCGTCCACTTTGCAAAAGCTGATGAATAGCCGCGAAGTCAAGAAGATGAAAAGCACTTTCTGTGTCTGGACAGAAGATGGAGCTACTTGGAAATGTAATCCTATAAATGGTAAGGATGCTTCTGAAGATTTGCTTTCCATGATTGATGGCAATCCACAGACTTATGTGGAGTATGGCAAATGGCATTCCGCTGACTTGCCTTTGGACGTTGTACGTCAGCTTTGTGAAGGGGTGCCTTTGACAAAAGAAATGGTCTTAGCTCTGAACCCGAAACGTAGTGAATGGGACGAAATCAAAGCGGGACTGGATAGAATTGGGTATCCCAATAATCTATGATTTGTGGAGGTGAGGAGGAAGCAATATGGATCAGAATTTTTGTACTGCCGTTTTCTGGCGCGGCGGTGAAAAAATCGACCTGCATGGATTGGAACCAGAAGCGGTAAGATGTCTTTCTGTTACCGGAGAACGGAAGGTGAATATATCCTTTTTACGGGCGTATCCTAATCTAGAAGAATTGACCCTTATGGAAAAATGCGAGGGTGTAGAAGTCCTTTGTGAGCTAAAACAACTTCGTTATCTGACACTGTGGCTTTCTGCTCCTGTTTCTTGGGAACAGATTCATCTTTCGAATTTGCGAGTTCTCCATCTGAGAGGAGAAAAGAATGGTGATGTCACGCCGCTGCTTGCAGATATTACGGTTCTGCACCTTGAAGAAATGCGTAAAGTAGAGGATATTTCGTCTTTTCTGATACCTGCGGTTCATTTGCAAAAGCTATATCTTCAATCTCTTCCGGCAGTACAAACCCTGCCCAATCTGGAGCTGTTGTGCGATCTTTACGCTATAAAACTTTATGAGTTACATAAATTAAATGATTTGTCAGCACTCTCTCACAGCAATCTGCATTACTTTGCAGCTTCCTTGATTGCGGACAAGCTGTCAGCTGGAAGATTGGCAGAAGCTGTAATGGCGATTCCGAATTTGAAAGGGGCAGCTTTAGAACGGGTAGATCGTTCTGGACAGCGATATAGTCAAATCCAAAAGGCATTTTCTGATGCAGGGAAATCAGCGTTGCTCTGTAAAGAAATCAGTAATTTAACCACATGGCTGTCTTTGTGATGAAATGCAAAGAAAAAGGAGGATTTTGCCATGATCAAAGAACGTATTTCAGTCTCCGGCGACCTCAAAAGCAAAGTCAACCAACTCATGGAATATGCCGGGTGGCAGGAAGGGAGAAAAGTTGATATCTCCATTGCGGAGCAGTATTACGCCGCACATGGTGTTCCAATGATGAAAACCACCCAGAGGTTTTACCGCAAGTATTTTGGTCTGTGCTGTCAGTGGTATTTGGAACAGAAAAAGATGAATTGGGCTGCGGATTTTGAATTTGCTTTGTTTCCTTATCTTGTCAACGGTATCAAAAATCATTTGGAGGATGCCTATTTTCGGGACATGACGGGGGATAGGCTGGCAGAAATCGAACAAGTGGCAGGTGAGTGTTGTCAGCCCATCGGACATATCGGCTACTATTATCCTGCAGAAGTCTGGATTTCGGAGCATGGAAAACTATATGCGAAATATGAGTATCAAGATGAAATCGAGTGTTTTCCTGATGTATTTGCTTTGATTGAGAGAGAACTGCGGCGGTGTAAATTCGATTCCGCTGCCATGAAAACAGTTGAGGCATTGGATGGAAAGATTTGAAAAAGAAGGGGGAACGAATATGAATATCAAAGAAAAATTAGAGTCAATGGCAAAAAACAGCATTGAACTAAAAATGCAAGAGAATGAGGTATATCAACTGGGTGCAACTCGTTTTGGAGGTCAGCCTGATGTACCGTCAGATTTCATTTGGCCTACCTACATGGGAGAGAGTTACGATCATGTAGTAAAAAAGCGTCCGCTTTCTTTTCTAGCGCAGTTTAACTGTGCGGATTTCGCAAAATATGATATCGAACACCTTCTGCCGGATCATGGATTACTTTCTTTTTTCTATGAATTGGATTCCATGTGTTGGGGATTTGATCCAAAAGATAAGGGTTGTGCTCGTGTGTACTGGTTTGAAGATATTTCCTCACTGTCAGCAGCAGAGTTTCCGGCAGATATGGAGGAGGATTTTATCCTGCCTATGGTAAAAATAGCATTATCACAAAAACCTTCTTATCCATCTTGGCAGGATTTCACAGAAGCGTTTCCAGATGATGACGATGATGAAGCTTTCAATACTGCGTGGGAAGAATTGACAGGAGAAGATGAGGAGGATTTGCCGGATCGTTCTCAGTTATTGGGCTGGCCAGATGTCATCCAGAACAGTATGTTTGAAGAATGTGATATTGCCGCAAAAGGGTACTATCTGGGCAATCCGGAAGGATGGAGAAAAATTCCAAAGGACATTCGTCAGGAAGCAGAGCAAACCGCCAAAGTTCGTTGGATGCTTTTGCTTCAATTGGACACAGTGGAGTGTGATGATTTTGAATTGATGTTTGGAGATTGCGGTCACATCTATTTCTACATTACCAAAGAAGATTTAAAAGCACGCCGTTTTGATAACATTTGGCTGATTCTTCAGTGTTGTTAAGGGGGAATCAAAATGATGCAGCCTATTGTGAACACAGAACCGATTGAAAATGAGTTCTTTCTTCGGGATGGATATGTTTATTTTTCAGGTCTATACGAAAACACGATTTTGAAAGGTATAGCACCCAAAGATTTCCACTGTTGGCATTACTGGGGTAAATCCTATACAGCATGTTTTATGGGAGGAGTTCGTCTGCGTGGAGCAGATCCCGTATCTTTTCGAGTGTTAAACTATGCTTATGCAATAGATAAAACGGCAGTCTATACCACTAGCGGAAGAATTTTCGGTGTAAATTTAGAAACCTTTCAGGTGTTGGACAACGGTCAGTGTGAATCAGGTGCGCCGCAGGGATATGCAAAGGACAGCCAGCAGGTCTACTTTCACAATGGAGATGGCAAGGTGAAAATTATCAAGGGAGCAGAAGTTTCCACTTTTCGCTCATTAGGAGATACCTTTTTTGCCGTAGATAGCAAACGGATTTATGCTTACGGAAAACAGCTTCCCAAAGCAGATTTGACTTCATGGAAATTGCTTCCTCATTGGTATTCTTACGATGACAAGCGTGTGTATTACCTCAATCGAGAGATGAAAGGGGCTGACAGAGAAAGCTTCACTGTATGTACCCCGTTGGAAGTTGATCCACTTGCTGACCATCTGGCACGTGATAAATACCATTTTTACCAGAATGATGAGATTATAGAAGAAACCGTATGGCTGGAAAGGCTGCATAAAATAATGCAAGGACAATAAAAAGGAGGAAATACAATGCCTACAAAAGAGTGGATGGAAAAATATGAAGCAGTGAAAGAAAAATTGACCTGTAAAATAGATTTAGACGCCTATTTCACAGAAAAGAAAATCGGAAAGACTACCGTTGATGTACTGGAAATTGGGGATGTATCTTTTCCTACAGGCACGATATTCGCCTGTGATCCATTGATTGAGCTGGAGGATATGGACCCTTTTATGCAGACCATTCCAACAGGGACTTATCCAGTAAAAATCTGTGTGGTACCAAGTGAAAAATATGGGGATCGCTATGCTTGTGTAAAAGTAGAAATCAGTCAGCAGAACCCCGTACGTTATGAATTGGGAATGATGGGAACTGAAAATTTGGATGAAGAACTGGAAGAAGATTCCTTTTTTGGTTTTGGCGTGGATGCAGGAATGGGATGTATTGCGGATGTGAAAGCACAAGAAGCATTCAAGTCATATTGGGAACAACGTCTGAAAGAAGATCCAGACATTGACCCTTACAACGACTTGTTTTGTGATTTGTTAGAGGAAAATGCAGAAAAATATCCGAAGTATCAAAGAGAATATGGGGACTGGCTAAACTGGAACATCCCAAATACAGACTGTAATCTGCCTATTTTTGCATCAGGTTGGGGAGATGGCGTATACCCGTCCTATTTTGGCTATGATGCGGAAGGAAATGTTTGCGGTGTGTATATTCATTTTGTTGATGTTGCGGAAGAGTACGATGAATAAATTGTGCAAGAAACAAGTTTTTTATCTCATTTGAAGATACATCAATGCTGTGAATAGGGGTGCATTTTATGGATTATTTGAAAATACTGCATGAAGATCCTGATTTGGCAGAAAAATTTGACTCTCTTTTTGATTTTTTCCTACTGGATGAGTTGTCCCAAAGGGATGATGCAGACGGTCGAGCAACCTTCACCCTGCCCGGTATGGCTTTTGCCAGAGATGGCTCTGGTGGAGAATATCACCTGTTGGAGGATGGTTCCATTGGCTATTACAGTAGTGAAGGGGAGGCAGGGCGCCTGGCTGAGAACATGGATGATTTCTTTTCTCTGCTAGTGAGCTGTATTTGCTGGAAGGATTACTGTGATGCAAACCAGTATGTGGATTCCAAAACATTGGAAGGGTATGGGCAGAAGCAGCGCAGCGTTAATTTGGAAGACATTGATGTAGATAGTTTGCAACAGATTTCTGATGCGTTTGGCATTGCTACGGATAAGGAACTGGTTCCCATTTTGGAAAAGTTCCGCAAAGCGACACAGCGACAACCCTTGTACCAGTGTGTTTTCCATGAGGATGATGGAAGTCTTACTGAGTCATACGGTCTGATGTTTGAATAGAAAAGGAGTTTCCATTGGCAAAAGAAAAACAAGAAAAAATAAATATATGGTGGAATCAAATATTGCAGAATTCTCAAGATATCACACCACTAAAATTCAAAATGTCGCAGGATGAGGTTATGGATATATTTGGTGAACCAGATGATGTTTCAACCATGAAAAGTAGCGGAAAACCTTTGATCCTCAAATATCGAGATATTGAACTGCATTTTGATGGGAAAAACCATCATGGACTCTATTTGATTTACAGCGATGAAGAAATTGATTTGAGTATAACGCCAGATGATAAAGAAGGAGGAACGCAAAATGAAAGCATTTGACACCAATTATAAACTTTTGGATGAGATGTACAATGATGATTACTATCCCACTTTTTTGGTAGATAAAGTAAAAGACGAACTCCAGAAAGTCATTGATTTGCTGGAAAGTGGTGAAACAGATATAGAGGTCGTACAGGAAAAACTGGATGAAGCAGTTTGTGGCATCAATGATCTGCAGGAGGAATTTGACGAGAATGACAGTGAGATTGAAACAGTAGCACGAGACTGTATTGGAGTAACTGTGGCTTATATTTTGGAATGGTTTGATATTCCCATTGATATAGAGGAGGCTATCCGAGAAAGGGACTGGTAATGGAAATTCAGAAAAAGGAATTTGCCGTTTGTAATGAGTGTGGCAGCTTGTTTTTCAAAGGAAGTTCTCAAATGATGGCGCTTTGCCCAGAATGTGCTCATATTCTCTATGATTATCCAAATTGCCCTCATCATTTTCAAAATGGCAGATGTATCCATTGCTATTGGGACGGCTCCGAAAGTGACTACATAACACACTTAAAAAATATGAGAGAAAACGATCCGTGAAAGGGATTGGTGAGAATGATGACCATAGAAGACATGTTCGGTGATTTACAAAAAATCGACATTTTGGCGGAGAAGAGCGAAACCAAAGAAGTTTTAATGGTTTTGGTCTGCAATGGCTTTATTGATGGTTCTCCTCAAACGCAAAAAGCGCTGCTGGATAAGATGGAGGGATACCTGAATCACACACAAAGTGAAGTATTCCAAGCAGAATATGCAGATTGGTCTGTGATTTTGCGAGTGACTTTTGATGAAGAACCAGACCAACTCATTTTAGCATTGCTCAACAAGTGTTACCCTTGGGCAGATGACTATGCAGTAAAGCTGGAGTTTGAAATTGGAGGAAAACAGGTGCGCTTTGTGGAGCAAAGCTGACCTCTCTACGAAAGGAAGAATCATAATGACAGAATTTCCAAAGTGTGCACGAACCATACGGTGGGAAAATGGTATTTTAACATTCGATGGAGAAAAAACCATAGAACTTCCGGAACTGACCATGGAAATCATGGAGAAACTGGCAGGGTATAAGCCAGTAGGATTTTATGTGAAAAACAATCCTGTGACGGACAAATTGCTGATGCCTTTTACTGGCTCTAAAAATATGGTGAATTTCGGTGTGGAATATGGTCAATTAACAGATGCCTGTTTTTCCGTGTTTGCAACGATGCCAAAGCTGCGTTATTTACTTCTTGACGGCAACAGTCAAATCACTGGAAGCGGATTATCTGTGATGGGGGAATGTAAAATTGATTTGCTGACACTCAATCACACAGGACTGAATGACGATGGCTTGATGCAGGCGGCTTCTATTCCGAAACTTACACATATCCAGATTGACCACACGGCAGTTACTTATGAGGGACTTATTAATATTGCGGAGCATACAAGGATAGAACCAGTTTCCAAGGAACAGTTTACTCAGGAACAAATGGAAACCTTCTCAAATTTACAGAGAGAAAAGGCGAAAAAATCGGTGAAGTTGGATCAGCAAGCTGTGGAAGAATGCCAGAAGATATTGAAAGACTTTTTTGAAGCCATGACTGCATGGGAAAAGTATGTATCCGAAAAAGGGTTCGAGGATGAAGAAGTAAAGCCTCGTCTGTTGGACATTTGGGAACGGTACGTCAGCGAAAAGCCACGACTGGGATATCGTCCTTTGGCACTTTCTTACAGCCCCACAGGGACTTACAGCCAAGAAGTGTTTATAGATGCGGAACAGCTGACAAAGAATAAGATTTATATTTACACAAAAACGAAAAATACAGGGTTTGAACGTCGTTTCCTCATGAAACGAGTGGATGAGAGCTGGAAAATTGATGCTTTGCAGGAACGGTTGGATGGCTGGCAGCGGAGCGGATTGTGAGGAGAGATAACGAATGATATGTAAGTTTACAGAAGTATTAAATGATCTCGTGGATTATTTTATTCTTGGTGACATTTTACTGTTAGAGGAATGGAAAAATGAAAATAATCTTTCGGATGATTTAGCGACAGAGTTTACCATAAATGAAAGTGGTGATCGGGTCTTTGATGAGGGAATTGTTATTCCAATGTCTGGCATTGAAAACTATCCTTATACGATTTTGTTTCATCTTTCTGATGATGAGCCGGAACTGTGTAAGGAAAAAAGTCGTTTGCAGTTTAGAAAGAGTGGTTATTCATTGAAGGTGGAGCATAATATGCTGATACTTTTTACATGGCATATATTGGAACAGTTTACTCCAGAAAATGTAAGCGCTTTGATTTCTGATTATAAAGTGCGTCAAAAGCCTATTGTTGAGCTTGAAAATGGCTGGTATCATATCGAGATTCTGGGTGGAGAAACTTTACAGGATGGGGAATATGAGCCTACATTTGAATTTATGATACAGCCAGTAACAAATGAAGAAAAAGTCATAAACACAGATATAAATTTCAGCTTTAAGATTCTAAGTTCTACTTATTAAGAAATGAGAAGTGCTCAGGATTATCAATGAGACATATAGCGTTAGGAAGAAAACAGATAAAGGCGAGGAAAGATGTATCGGTGATACCATCTGTAAGGCTAAACGACTCGAAAAGTTTGAAGAATTAAGAGATTTTTGAGGTGGAAGAAAAGTGAGTTATACAAAATTCAGCAAAGAAGTGACAAAATGGCTGAAGGAAAATAATCTCCCCTGTTATGGAACAGCCCATGACAGTCCTGAAGAAACGAAAACAAGATTAGATGCTTGGATGCTAGGTATGAAACACATGCTGCGGAAGTGGATTGCAGAAAAACGATATCGAGAACTCATTTCCTGTGCCCATGGAGGTTGGTATACAGATGATGTGATTTTTGAACCTTTGGCAGAGCATTTTGTTGAAAATCACTTGTTTGATGAACTGCGTTTTCTTTGTGAACGTAGCATACGGTTTTCCATAGAGGATATGCTCTTTTGCATCAAAACAGAAAAAGAAGAACATAGTGCTTTGAATGTGAAAACCGTACAAAAGATAAATGTAAATGATTATATGGCAGGTCAAGATTTTTGGCAGCTTGGTGAAATTGCGAAGTACAGAACCCGAGCATTAAGTCAGTTGGATCGATATCTGAAATATCTTACACGGATACAAGCATCACAAGAGTATATCAACACCATATCAGAAATAGAAAAAAGAGTTTTTGATCTCACAATCAAAGCAAAGGATTTGAAACAGATTAAGTTCAAGTTATAACAGATACGAAAAACAGATAGGGGGTGTGAGAACCCATGAAACGAATCAAAGACGAACCTTATTTTACCCATAGTGCATATAGCGCTTTTACCATAGGCATACAGGTAAAGTGTCCCAAATGCCATGGCGTGGGTATTGTAGCTGCTGACGAGAAAAGTGCCTATTTTAAATGTACCAACTGTGGTTATCAAGCAGAGAAAGAACGAACAGTATATCGTTATGATGTCCATAACCAATGCAAGAATTGTGGGCGATATTACCGGGTGGATATCGAAGATCCAGCAAAGCAGCACTTTTCTATTCTTCATGTGAAATGTCCCTATTGTGGAACAACCATGTCAGGGGAAGTGCATAAGACCGCGGAAGCACTTTCCTATGCAGCTGAAATCAATAAGGGAAAGGAACCGTGGTTTGGTTTGGAATTGTGGTTTCTTACATCTTTTCAAGGAAAGCCAATCTGGGCAATTAACCGGGAGCATCTTGCCTATCTGATTGACTATCTCACAGCCGACCTGCGGGAAAAGCCGATGGGAAGAAGGAAAAAGACCCAGTCTGACCATCTTCCTACCTTCATGAAAACCGCAAAGAATCGAGAACGTATTGTAAAGCTGCTGGAAAAGATGCAGGAGGAATAAGGATGGAACAGAAAGTTCTTTACAAAGGTCAGGTGCTTATACTGACACGATTTTGGGCAACAGGAGAACCTTGTCTATGGATTACTGATCCTCAGCAAATTGGAATGCCCAAAATGGAGTTTGTTGGCGGATATCCAGATGAATACTGCATTTTCCTAAAAAATTTGACTGAAACAGAATTGGCACAAATCACATCCATGGATGGATTTCCTTTGGATGTGATGAAAGAACTGGACAATATCTAACTGGAAGGGATGAAGTGTCATGTTATGGAAAGATAAGAAAATAATGCCTCCTCCCTGGCTGGCATTTCCAGAAATAGAGAGATATTCTATCGGCTGGCGTATGGGGTATGGGGAGGATTACATATATCGATTTGGTAATTGGCTAGATACTCTTTCTTCTGAAGAATTGAAAGAATATAAAACATTGTTTCCTGAACCTATTACATGGAAAGGCTGGTGGGATGACGAGGACAGCAGCGAGGTGCTGGAACATGGAGATTTCTTTGTAGAGGTATGGCAACCGAAAGGACAGCCAAAATACACAAAGCAATGGCTCCAGCAGGAGGTCGCAGAGGGGAGAAAGCAAGAGTTCTGTTTGTTTTGGGGGCACCAGCCTTCGAAGGATGGCAGCATTACAAAGAGCTGCCTCAGCCAGTGGTGGATGGAAGACTTCTATACTATGGTTGATTCCTACCTCTACATGGAACAATATATGATGGCGGGCAAAGCCCAGCTGTTTGGCGACGAGGAGAGGCGTAAGGAGATACTAGCATGTAGTGACCCTAAGCAAATTAAAGCACTGGGACGTAAGGTGCGAGGCTTCGACCAAGTCGTATGGGACAAGTTCAAATACGCCATTGTGCTGAATGGGAACTGGTGCAAGTTCAGCCAGAATCGAGAACTACGTGAGTTTCTTCTTTCAACAGGAGACAGCGTTTTGGTGGAAGCAAGTCCTTATGATCGTATCTGGGGGATTCAGCTGTCTGCGGATACGCCAGAGGCACAAAATCCTTTTGGGTGGCGTGGTGAAAATCTTCTGGGATTTGCGCTGATGGAAGTACGAGATGAACTGCACAGGGTTAGGAAAAATGAGATGTTATGTGATTGGGGGACAGTATGGGAAAGATGAAATTATATGAATTAGTCAATCAATATCATATTGGTACAGAGCTAACCTGTGCCGAAGCAATGTTCAAAGCATGTAATGAGTATTACGGTCTGAATCTTAGTGAAGAAACCAGACGAATGTTTTCTGTGATGGGACTGGGTATGCAGACAGAACAGTCTTGTTGCGGTGCGTTTACGGTAGCTGTTGGAATCATTGGTTTGATGACTGCAAAAGATGGAGAAACAGATGTAGATAATATGGAAGGCTACCAGATGATCTGTGCATTAACGGATTATGTTTTGACATCCTTTGGTACACTGCATTGCGTAGAACTGCAGGGATTGGAAGTGCAGGGGTATGAAAATCCTTGTCACTACATCGTGGAGGGAATCGCAAAGAAACTGGAAGAGATTCTGTCAGGAGGTCATGGCTACTCCCAGATGCTTGTGAATTGATGAAAGGGACGTGAAAGTATGACAAAAGAGGAAGTTATTGCATTATTGAATTGTGATATGGAAAAATTTTTGCGTAAACACAGCAATTTGCGATTTTACGCTTTGGCGTTTGATTGTAATGCAGAATATGCGAATTTTTTGGTCTGTATGAATACCACCGACGAATTTGAAAAGACGTTACAGTGGTATCAAAAGAAATATGAAACATATGATCAGGAAGAAAATATTCTGGACTTGCGCTATAACCCTGGAGATTGGGAATATACGGATATTTCTCAGGTTGATTTATTTTCGGAAGAAGAACTGGCGGCAAAATATCAGGATGATATCGAAAAACAGTGCGAAGAAATCATGAATTTTTGTGAAGATATTCTGCAAGATTTCAAAAAAACAGATGTATTCGAAAAAATCCCAAAGACTTCAGATTTTATTGCTTTTTGTATTGACCATGATGAAGATGTGAAAGAGGCTTTGGAACGACAAAATATAATATAGAATAGTATTAGCAAAAAAATGGAGTGATAGAATCGTGGCAGAATATATCAAACTATTTTGGAAGGATGCACCAGAGGGAGAACCACCTATCATTCTCTATGAAGTTGACACAGAAAACGAGCGTCTGGCACTCCGTTCCATTGATATTTTTGCAGACAGACATACGAAAAATATTGCTGATCTCTATGACGGTGTGATAGAGATCATGCCCATTCCTACCGTGGAAGAATTTAATACCCATATATGGGGCGAGGAGTTCTATGCCTGTATCATAGAGCAGGCTGAATTTGAGGCTATCTGGGAGAGACGCTTTTATGACGGAGACGGAGTACTTAGAGAAAGGCGGAATAACAATGGCTGAGATCAACCGTATCTGGCTCAATGTGAATACAGACAACAACAAAATTACACTATTTGGTCGTCCTCGTGTATCCATCCATGTAGATGAGTACATTTGGAGTTTGATCGAAGAAAATATCGTGAAACCCCATAAGCTCATGCGCAGCGAAAAGCAGAGGTATCTGCTGAAAATTGCTTTTCAACGATTTGATCCTGTGCGGCACAAATATTATCCGCTTTCCCCGTATAACGGGCAGCTTCGGGAAGACGTCACGCCGAATAGCACAAATGGATGGTATCCCCGTGAGGACTTTGCAGATGCTGAGGAACGCACCACCTGGTTCTCTCCCGACAAAATCTGGACAAACTGCGGCAACAAGGTTCTGGATGTCAATATTGATGCCGCCAATGTGAGCGAGAACATCACCCCCAGAGAATACGCAGACTTGCTGTTCGATGGAATTGGGGCAGCATTGGTATTTAACTTCAAGAGGCTCAAGAGAGAGGAGTTTGATAGGCTAAAATCCAAGATCGACTGGAGTATTGTGGAAAGTTTTCCTTTTCCTGCATCTTTTGATGAGCAGCAATATATTGGGGACGAGGGCAAGATTCATGTATATTCCTGGGATGGCAGACAGGAAACGACTCTTGTGGGTCCTTATTCAGTACGAGAATTGTACTTGGAGCATTTCAGAGAATAGTGAGGAGGAATCCGATGAAACAGACAGATATTTATACTGAGGCTTTGATTTGTCTGAAGTCAATTCTACATGCAGACCACCCGGAATTCAAAAACTGGATTGACTGGCTGGAGCGAGATATTCAGGACTGGACACAGTATCGTGAGGTCGCCCATCATCTTCGAGCATATGGAGGAATGGGATCTTTCAATGACCTGCCTAGTATGCGTGGAAATCATGACTACATCTTTTGTTTTCTCAAGTCATTTTGTTATGCTTTTGGTCATCTTTATGGCAAAAGGGAAGGAATTTCTCCAGAGATATTGATGAAAGAGTGTCTCCATGATATTGGGCAGGCAATCTATTACCCCCATAAAGAACTAAATCAAGCCATTATAAACCATTTGTGGCAGGGAGATTTGCAAGAAAATTTGGATAAAATGTGAGGTGAGTATATGACAAAGAGTGTACGAGATCGTTTGCTGGAGCAGGCAAAAAAATTTCATAAATGGCAGGAAACTACTTATCCCGGAATAACTACTGCGGAGATTGGCGGCGAATGGGAAGTCGATTATCCAGACTGGAATGACGCTTACTATGCATTTTGTCATGTGCTCAATAAAATGGATACAGAAACAGCAGACGACATCCTATTGAATGAGATGCTTTACTTGATCGCAAGGGATAACGAAGGTGAAAGCCTTATATACGAAACCACTCTGCATGCGAACTGGTTTGAAAGCCTTTGTCGGTTTGCTGTAACATCCAATGAGAACGAGGCAAAATGGCAATTTGCCGCCTACTTACCTGAATGTGAATGTAGCCAAGAAGTAAAAGACTTCATCTTGGATTTTGCAAATGATCCTCATGAATACGTAAGCAGGCGAGCACTTATGGCAATGCCAGGTTTGCGTCCTGATTGTGTGGAGAAATTTGCCACGCTGTTCTGGAAACGAGATTGTTATACAGCTGAACTGCAACAATACCAGCGTATTGCAGTTCTCTTCTCATTGGATTCCATTCATTCCAGTTTGCTGCCGCAATATTTAGAATGGGCGAAAAAGGATGGTCGAAGATATCTGATGGAATATGCAAAAGAAATAGAAAGAAGACTTGCTTTGAATGAAAAACTATTTCGTGCCAAATTTGATCAAATGGAAGCTATCGAGAAGCAGGCTTTGATGGAAAGTCTGGCTACTCGTTATAATATGACTTTTCTTGGTCTACATACATTTGAACGATGGGGTCAGAGCTGCACCACTGGAATATTCCAGAAAGACAGCCGAGAGTTTGTTTTTGTTCCCGGTGATACTGTCACACTGGGGTGGGAACAGTTTGCCGTAGGACTGAATCAGGATAGCCAAGAGGAACTGGACTATTTGCTTCAGGAGTGGGAGATGGAGTGCGATCCGAATGAGATGATTCGGGAAAGTATGGCTTCTGTTCGGCAAGTAACCATTAGTCCCATGTTGGTTGGACGAAAGCTGGAAGAATTATGCTGGGAGCCAGTCAAAATGGACGATCCCAGATTGACCACCCATCCTGACTGGCTGAAAAAATTCCGTGATTTTGTATGGAGCGACCTTGACAGTCTTACCTTGCATCAGTCGGCACGCATTGAACGAACAGAACAGGGCTTCCAGATTTGGATCTATAACCAAATGGATTATGACTCACTTCTGGAACAAATGGAAAAGCAGGAACTCTCGCTGCCTACATCAGATGAATGGGCTTATTTATGTGGTGGTGGATGTCGAACCCTGTTTCCTTGGGGAGATGGGCTGGACTACTCTATGCACTTGCACCATTTTGAAAGCCCGGAAGAGGAGGATAAACCCTTCGATATGGAAGAACCGAACTTCTTTGGACTATCCATTGCATATGATCCATATATGCGGGAAGTGGTGAAAGCCGATGCGTTTACTACCTGTGGCGGTGATGGTGGACGTAATATCTGTGGTGGTTTGGGGATGTTCTTGGGGTTTCTTCCTTGTTCGCCACATTGTAAACCAGAAGTCCATGAGGAACATAGACTGAATGGTGATTACGACTTTTACAGACCTGTTGTCCATTTAGAGATGGAATGATAATCGGAGCGTGAATAGTGAGGGATAGGGATGAAAGAGAAGAATTATGATTTAACAAAAATCAGCAAATATATCAGTTTGATTTTACGGCATAAGCCAGATGTCATTGGAATTCAACTGGATACCAATGGCTGGGCGAATGTGGAGGAACTTTTAGCAGGTATTGGCAGGAAATATCCCATTGATTTTGAGATTTTGGAGGAAATTGTAAGAACCGACAACAAACAGAGGTATTCCTTTAACGAAGATAAAACAAAGATTCGAGCAAATCAAGGACATTCCATTCAGGTCGATGTTGAGCTTTCTGTAACGGAGCCGCCGGAAATCTTGTATCATGGGACAGCGGAACGGTTTTCTGCTTCCATTGAGGCAAAAGGGTTACTTCCTCAAAACCGATTATATGTTCATTTGTCTCCTGATATGGAAACGGCAGAAAAAGTAGGACGCAGACATGGAAAACCAATCATTTATCTGGTCAATGCTGGGCAAATGCGACAAGAGGGATACACTTTTCTTCTATCCGCCAATGGCGTATGGCTGACAAAGATAGTTCCTGCACAATATCTGAAAAGGTTAGGAGAGTAAACATTATACGACTCGTATTTCAAGTTGATCTATGTCTGGAGATTGAAAAATTTAATTATGATAGAAGGCAACTTTTGAAAATACAAAATCGAAATAAATTCTTAAAGATAATGGTAAAAGGAGGAAGATTCGTATGGGCAAAGAATTAGAATTATATAAAGCATTTATTGATGGTCTTGTGGAACAAAAGGATAGCGTGACAGCAAAATGGGTTTTAGAAGGCGGTTTCCCTCATACAGAGGACAATCAGGCAAAAAATGAATTCCTTTCCTCTTTGACACTTGAACAAAAGAGCGTGTTGGCAGAGATGCTTCAGGATGAACATATTGCTGGAATCCATGATACGCTGGCGCATATCAATGAAATGATGGACTTGGATGGATTGGAACTTCATCAGGATGGAGAATCTTATCCCAATGATGCTTTTGAAAGTCTGCATTATGATTTTATCAGCAGATGCGAGGGAGAACGATGGTCGGAATAAAAAAGAAGGCTCATGATAAAAGTGACATGACGGGAGGTAAAGATATGGGTGCATGGAGTGTAAGGGCACTAGACAGTGATGAAGGATTGGATGTGATAGGAATTCTTACAAAAGAGTATGTACCGAAACATCCCATTATGGATATGAGTGAAATCATTGAACTAATGAAAGAAGAAGGCATGCTGGGAAATGATTTTTCGGAAATTGATTATCTCTATGATATTACCGCTATGGGACTTTCTGAGTTATATTTCCAGTGGAAAAATGAAAGAACGCTAGACTATGATACAGAAGAATGCGTCTGGGGCAACGTGACAGATTTTACTGCTTCAAAAGAATCTATTGATTTCTTATTGCAGCAGCTTATAGATATTAAAAATGAAGTGCCAGATGAAGATGGTATCCGAGAAATTGTGGATCTTTGGAAGGATGAGGAAAGCGGAGAAGTGAATCAGGCATGGATGGAATATTTAGAATGGTTAATTGGAAGTTTTGTTTCAGAACAGGAGGTGTAGCATATGTATATCAGCAAATACTGGGGCAACTTTATTGGAGGTTCTGACGACAGTCTGAACCTTGTGGCGTTTTTAGAAGACCAAAAGAAAGAGGAAATCCCTCTCAGCGAGATTTTTGCCATGATTGGTTTGGATAAGCAAAATTGGGATTTCCATCAAACAATAGAATATCTTGAGTTTACCCATTCCAACGGCGTAGACATGGATTTTCATTTTGCCATTGATGTAATCACGGATCTGGCAGCCATTTTGTTGGAATGTTATGTCAATGGTAGCGTAAACCTGCACGATTTGGATGAGTACAATACGCCTTCACGCTGTATACGAATTACTGCCACACCAGAGGAACACAACGCTATGGACAGAACTCTTGCGGACTTTGCCCAAAATCCTCTGTCCTATGACCTTCATGAAATGATGGATGACGAGGAGATACAAGAAATGGCTCGAGATGTGGAGGCACTGCGGAAAGAACTTTATGAGTCTGCTGGTCGCAATCGCAACTACTATGTGAAGGCAGAGGACATGAAGAATTTACTCCCCGACTGGGATGGAGCCAATGGTTGTATTGCCACTAACCGTATCACAGTAGAGGGCTGTAAGGTTGGTTACTGCTACCGAGAGAAGCCAGATGGCGACTGGGACAGTGGTTGGCGTTTTACTGCCGGTGATGAAAGCGATGCTTATATGGATGATCCAAATAACTCCGGAATTTACGGATTGAATACCATTTGTAATGACGATCCGGATATCTTTTCTTTGCTGAATGCACCGTACAACTCTGCTTTCGAGAGAGATGAAAACAATGTGTTCCATCAGATTGCAGATTGGGAAGTGTCACAGAGCGAGGAGGGAAAGCATATGGATTTGTTACAGCAATGTCAAAAATGGCTTGAGGATGAAGAGTACCAGAAAATAAAAGATACGTTAGAAGCAATTCCCATTGAAGAACGAACACCAGAGATAGATAGTGAATTGGCAAGAGCATATATCGCAGGAGCGGATGTAGCAGAACGGGAGTCTTTTGAAAAAGCGCTGGAACTTCTGGCGCCGCATGAGGAATATTTTGCGGAAGATCATTGCTGGAACTATCGGATTGCTTCTGCTTATTATTATCTGGATCAAGAAGGTCCCGCTCTGCGCTATTTTGAAAAAGCTTTGAAAGCCCGTCCCGGAGATGAAGACACTCTGGAGTATATCGACGATTGCCGCCGCCGTTTGTCTTTGCCCCGATTTTCCAAAAACTTTTGGGAACGAACAGAAGCTGCATGGGAGAAATTTGCAGAGCAGGAAGCAAAATTGCGTCAAATCATGGATACAGACAAAAATCAGGAACGGGGTGAAGAACTCGTTGCCGCATGTGAGGAAATTTTACATATTGCTTTTGAAGATATTTCCTTTGAGATGGGCTTCAATGGCGAAAAACATGAACTAATCCTAACTCCAGAAGGCAACAAAGTAAAGCTTTTTGAATTGGTTTATTTCCAGAAACACGCACCAAAAGAGATATTGGAACATTGGAATATTCTGGTGGGACGCCAGAGCGTGGAAAACATTGGTCTGCGTACAGGTGAGTGGTACATTTCCGGCGAGGATGTGCAGATTTGGTTAGAGGAGGTTGACGAAAGCCGTTTTGCTTTGGAAACCTATTGTGAAAAACTGCTGCCAATGCTTGCGGAAGAAGAAGGTCGTGTATGGTGGATGCTGACCACGCTGACAGATCAGGTATTGGGCGAAATTCCTCATATGCGATACATAGAGGCTTTTGATGTACTGACGGAACCCAAAGAGGAACCTGCCCAACTGCTTTCTCGTCTGCCGGACATACTGAAAGAAAAAAGCTTAGACCTTTCCAAAGATCCAGAAAGCTATCTGGAAACCTATATGGGATACAACATGGAACCAAATGAAGATTCAGAGGCGGATTGGAGACTAGATACCATTGCCGGCTCTACTTGCTGTGCAGCTCTTATCAATGGTTATCTAAATAATGACAACGATTACATGGACGATCTTCACGCCGATGGTGCAGTGGCAGGCTTTTTCTGCTATCCACTGGATACACTTCGTGAGGAAGAAGGCAGTCAGAAGATTTTTGATTTTCGAGATCAATTGGAGGGAGTATTTACCACTGATGAAGGGATGGAAGTACTTACGCTCACTGGCGGTGCTACTGGTATTTATTATGGCTATGTAGATTTTATTGCGTGGGATATTCGTACCGCACTGCAAATGGCAATGTCATTTTTTGCGGATGCAGATATGCCTTGGGCAAGTTTCCATACATTCCGTAGAGAGACATCTACTGTGTATCTGAAAAATGCAGAGGATGCAGTTGACGAACTGGATGAAACGCTGACGGAAATGGACTATATCCCTTACACACCAGAAAATGCGGAGGCATTTTTCCAGCAGTTGGAACAGTGGAATGATGAGGATGAATATATCCGTTGTATTCAGGCTATGAATATCATCCCGAAAGAGTGTCGAGATTATCGTCTGGCTTATGCTTTGGCACGGGCACTGGAAAACTATGCTATCATCGGAAATCACGATGAGGGAACACCAAATTACAAAGGAGAAAAGGCTCTACGGCGTGCCATTAATGTGCTGGAATCTGTTCGAGAAGAAGGTCAAGACAAAGCAGAATGGAATATGCGCATGGCTTATGCTTATCAATATCTCCATGGACAGGAAGAAAAGGCTATTCCTTATGCACAGCGCTGGGCGGAATTAGATCCAGAAGATACAGATGCACCTTTGGTAATACAGGAATGCCAGAAAGAAACTGCCAAACGTGCCGAGGAAGAAGCGGATGAGGAAAACGACGGAGATCATAAAGGTGTTTTCACTGGCTTTGTCCTTTTGTCCAAAGGAAAGTGGGACAAACAGCAGTTTATTCAGGACATGAAGGAAAAATGGAACATTACCGTGGATGAACATGACGCAAGCGAGGATAAGAGTGACGATGCCTTGGTGTTTGAAGTGGGGGATATGTTTGCTGCTGTCAGCCTTGGAACTTATCCGATTCCCAACGGCGAAGCGGAAATAAACGCAGAAAACAACTATATGTGGGACGATGCAGTAAAGATAGCAAAAGAACATTGTGCTCATATTATGGTAGCAGTTTTGGGAAAAGAGGAAGATTTGCTGGAAAAAGGCAAGTTGTTCACAAAACTGGTAGCTGCCTGCTGCCGTCAGAAATACGCAACAGGGATTTATACCAGTGGCGTTGTGTTTGAACCTCGTTTCTATGAAGGTTTTGCTGATATGATGCACGATGATGAACTGCCTATCTTTAACTGGATTTGGTTTGGACTGTACCGTGATCAAAATGGTATGAACGCTTACACTTATGGTATGGATGTATTCGGCAAGGATGAGATGGAAGTGCTGGATACTGATGCTGAACCGAGTGATTTGCGAGACTTCCTGGCAAGCCTTGTGTCTTATGTTCTGGAGAATGATGTGGAACTTCATGATGGAGAAACCATTGGTTTTTCTGCTGGGGATAAACGCACCATTACCCGCAGTCCAGGCGTATCTTTGCCAGAAGAACAGATGACACTGAAAATCTCCTGGAAATCAACAGATAACGACCCAGACGATGAAGTATCCCAGGAGAAAGACTTCGTTCAGACGGAAGTCTACACCGAGGATGAGATGAGAGCCATCGAGAGTCATATCCAGCAATATTTCGGCAAGTTCGAGAATGTGTTGCACGAGCTGGTCTCAACGGATATTCATGTAGATATCTGCGTGGTGCCACCCTCTGCGGAACGGGACTACTACACCTTGGTCACCATGGGTATGGGTGCCCATCGGATGAATGTGCCAGAGGAGCTTGCAGAATACAAGCTGGAGCGAGCAGAACTTGCCATTGCTCTGCCAAAAGACTGGAAAATAAAAAAAGAGAATTTCGAAGATGAGAAATGGTACTGGCCGATTCGTTTGCTGAAAACACTGGCTCGCCTGCCCATTGCCAGTGACACCTGGTTGGGATTTGGACATACCATGGATCATGAGGAGAATTTTGCGGAAAATACGAAACTCTGTGCCGCTATTCTGGCTGGTTCCCAGGGTACAGAGGATGGCAGCGAGGTCTGCATTTTGCCGAACGGCGAAGAGGTAAACTTCTATCAGGTAATCCCCCTCTATCGGGATGAACTGGAGTACAAGCTTTCCAATGACGCAGACGCTCTGCTGGACAAAATGGATGGCATCAGCTTTGTGGTAAATCCCAACCGCCAGGATGCCATTACAAGAGGTACTATGGGCAGTGTAGAGGATGGCGACGGCGTGGATGAGATGGACAATGCAGTTTGGCATCTGGAAACCATACAGGAAAAGAATCTGCCAGTAGATGAAATCAACGCCTACAACCATATGGCAATTTATCTGCGTTGGTGTATGGAACATGATCTAATGAGTGTGGAATTTATGGAAAGGTACTGGGAGCAAGTGCAGCTGTTTATGGCGGATTTGAGCCATGCTGACCTGCGCAGCTTTATCCGAGACCAGCTGAAAGGGCAGCTTTTTGGAGCGCTGTTCAACCAAACAGGATTGGCTTTTGCTTCCTACTACTACGGTGAAAGCGACAGCCCTTATTTCCCAAGTGATATCGACAATTATGCTATTGGTATCATTGGTCAGGAACGTAACTATTCCGATGAAATTCAGGATGAAGCATATCTGTTCATTCCTTTTAATGAGGAATATTATCAAGCTATGGCAAAGGTGATTGAGAAACGCTTTATGAACTGGCAGGGACAGAACTTTAACGAGGACACACTGGAGCCTTCTGAGGTGGCTCAGGCAATCATGGAATATCTTGACTGTGAATGTACCTATTTCCCATCTATGAAAGATGACGACCCTATTACGGCGGCTTACAGTTATGCCAAGCGAGACAGTGTCCACGAAGGCTTTGTGCCGGTGCTCATCAAGGCAGATGACGAAACGCTGTTGGAGTGTCTGGTAATGAATGCCGACCCTGAGAATGATGCGGACTTTTACGAATTTGACCTCAAAACCGTAACAGAGTATCGAAAGAAGATGCTCTCCACCTCCGTCAAAGATGGAAAAGCAGTTCTGGAGGAAATGATTGGACTTCGGAAAGAAGAAGCTGACGATGATGATATGGATTGGGCAGAAGAAATACTGGGAAAAATGGAAAATGGATACGAAAATAATCGTTTTTCCAGCTATTGGGAATATGATACAGACATGACATATCCTCTGATTCTGGCTAAAATTCCAGTAAAACATCCATGGGAAATCTTTGCATACCTGCCTTTTGGAAACTGGAATGAATGCCCGGATACACCGGAACTTATGGCGGTGGCGAAATATTGGTTTGAACAGTATGGTGCTTTGCCTGCCGCCATGACACATGATGAGCTGGAATTTGACCTTCCGACTGCTATTTCAAAAGAAAAGGCTATGGATCTTGCTTTAGAGCAGTATGGTTTCTGCCCAGATATAGTGGATCAAGGACCAGAAGATGCTACGGTAGGCTCATTGGCAGATGTATTGCGACAGTCCAAGGTTTGGTATTTCTGGTGGGATTGAAAGGAGAGGAAAATATGCTGCATATCAATGATATTTTAGACCCTGACTTTGATTGGGATGAAATTGAAATTACAGAAGAAGAATTTGACGAATTAAGCACGGAACTGGTGATTGATTACCTGAAAAAACATGGGCCAAAAGAAAGACAAATGCTTGCATTGTGCTGGAATTTTGACAATTCAAAAGATGTTATTCGATGGATTGTAGATCAGCCAGATACAGATAAAGGAACGATTTTGCTTTTATATTGGTATATGGCACCTGGATTCTATAAGAAATTTGCTGACAGAAAGGAATGTGAAGAAGAGGCTTCGTGGGCATTGGAAGATTATGACATCATTGAAACCATTGAAAAAAATTACCTTTCTGGCTTTTATGGAAATCAAAGATATGCTTTTGATCCTGCAAACGATGAATATAGTGATTATTATGATTGGGTCGCTGAGTATGAGGAAAAAGAAGCAAAAGTAAAAATACCAAAAGAATTGTTTTTGGCTCTTGAAGGAGAACGGATTGAGAATCCCGAATGGGAAGAAGGCATTCCAACAGAAATTTCTGATATTATGGACAAGCTTTGTGATGTTTGTGAAGAATGAGTCCTTTGAAATGGGGTGGAAGTATGAATGTGTATCAAGAAAAATATATCGCATTAAAAAAGCAGTTCGAACAATCAAAGGGTGACTCTGGCAGCGTGACTGCTCTTTATGATTTTAAGGAAAGACTGGAAGAGTGTGAAGAGATAGAGGCAAAAGAAGTTCTGGTCAATGTATATGATCTTTTAAACTATAAAAAAGATGCCTACGATTTGTTATCTAGTATTGGAGATCTTTCGGATATCAAAATCAAAAAACGCTTGGGAAAAATGAAGGAATATGCAGAAAACTGGAGAAACGATTTTGCAATTCCCAAGCCAAAAACAGAAGAAGATATTCAGAAAGAAAAAGAAATGCTGGCAGAACTGGGAATACCAACATTCAAATACCACCCCAATCCACTAAACACTGGAGCGTTTGAGATATCAAAAGAGGGTGTAACCTGTGACTGCTGCGGCAAAACAACAGAAATTTATTATGAAGCGCCATTCTATGCTGTGGAAGACATTGATTACCTGTGTCCAGCTTGTATTGCCAGTGGAAAAGCGGCTGAAAAATTTGACGGTAGTTTTCAGGATGATTATTCCGTAGATGACGGTGTGGAGGATGCCGAAAAACTGGACGAACTCATCCACCATACACCCGGTTATTGCGGTTGGCAGCAGGAATACTGGCGTGCCCACTGCGGTGACTACTGTGCCTACTTGGGTAGAGTAGGTGCTATGGAATTGCAGACATTAGATGTCATGGATGAAGTGCTGGATGACCCTATGTGGGATGATGAGCAGAAAGAAATGATCCAGGAATCCGTCAATGGCGGCCATTTGCAGTGCTATTTGTTTCAATGCCTGCATTGCGGAAAGCACTTGGTCTGGATGGATTTTGATTAAGAAGGAGTTTTTATGACAACGCAGTTATATCTTCAAAAAGCAGAAATGCAGTTAGCAAAAGGCTTGGAGGAAAAAGCGCTGGAAAGCCTTTTGGCAGCTCTTGACTTTTGGGATGATGATATCGTTGGCAAAACACAAGCACGTTGTTTTGTAGGTGAATGCTTCTTTGTTCATCAGAGATACACGCAGGCTCAAGAGCAGTTTAAATGGATTGCTGACCGGGCGGAATGGCTGGAACAGGAATATGATGACCTGCTCAATGAGGAGATTAAGAAAGCTGAAATGCTACTGGGAATCATGGAGAGGTTTCACCTTTGTTCTAAATAAAACAATGGAGTTGTCATATGTAATTCCAATCAATAAACGGTTGGATTTTGATGATGGAGAATTGAAATTTGAAAGGATTGAGGGAGGTTTTGGAGATGAATAATAGAGAAAGGATCATTAGACTTTGGTTTGAAATGTGGCTTGCAAAGAAAGACCTTGGTATATCCGATATCTTTTCAAGTAATGCCATTTACATTGAAAGTTGGGGGCCGGAGTATCATGGAGTCCAGAAGATTGCACTTTGGTTTGAAGAATGGAATACGAGGGGAACTGTATTACAGTGGGATATAAAACAGTTTTTCCATAAAGACAATCAGACAATTGTTGAATGGTATTTTAAGAATCAAATGAATGGCGGAAAGGCAGAAGCTTTTGATGGAATATCACTGATTGAATGGACATCCGATGATAAGATTGCTCTCTTAAAAGAATTTGGCTGCAATGAAAATCGATATGATCCTTATGAAAATGGAAGTACACCACATTTTATAGATGAAAACGCAAAGTAGTTTTAAAAGTGAAATTTGGCTATTAGAGGAATGAATCACTGAATTGTATTGATTCTGCTTTTATTTAGAGATAACGATCTTTGTTTGAAGGGAAGAAAGGTCAAAGAAATCTTGTGTGACTGCAATTTTCAGGTGAAATGTAAGAAGTCGAAAGATCCCAATTTTGCTTATCACTGCTTTGGCATGTTTTCGTCTAGACAAACAAAGGAAATTTATGGAACCTCTGCGGGAGAGTTTTAGTCTGGAAAGAAAATAGCGATAAAAAATGAAGGATGGTATCCGTTCTTTTTCCTGATGATGGATATTTTCTGTGGAGGTAAATTCTAAATATGCCAAACGGAAGAAGAAATTGTCAACCCTTTTCCATTTGTGGTGAAGCATACAAATTTACGTTTGCAAAAAATAATTTAGTTTTGCATACAGATTGTGGGGCTATGAGCATCTATTGCCGTAATGTATGAAATAGAATCAAGATGACGAAATGCAAGGAGGATATTGTTATGGTTGAAATCAGAAATTTTTTGCTGTCACCAGAAGAATATTTGGATACATTCTGGGAAAGTGATGAATTAATCTGGGTGGATTGGCGCGAATATGATGAATCTATCATTAAATACATCAATGAAAAACTGCCAGACGAAGACAAAGTGAAGTTTTCATGTGTGGAAATTGAAAAAGAACGTGACGTAGATATCATTTTGGAAAAAGATGGTATTTCCACAGCAATCCCTTATGCGGAAGATTATACAGACCGAGATACTACATTGAAAAGTGTACAGGAATATGTATCTCCAAAGTATCAAATTCGTTGGTTTATGGGTTCCCTTGGCAGTGATACCCTTGCATTTTGTGTCTTTCCCTCTTCTCAGTGGGAACAGTTAGAAGATGAATTTGGCGCAGAAAAAGTAGCGTATCATTTTGCGCCAATCAAGGAAGACAGTGTTATGTTTGAAATGGATATGGATGAAGTGTTTGATTTGCTGGAACAAAGAGGAGAAGCATGAAAAATTGTGAGAAAATCTTTCGCGGATAATTCGATCAATCCGGACAAGCGGAAAACATTGTACTAGAGTTTGCTGCTGGTGGAATGGCTCAGAAGGTGTGATTCAAAAGAACCTTTTGAATGGAAATAAGAGGTGAATAATATGCCAGATAATCAAATGTTTGAATTACTTGATAACCTGAAGAAAGTCAATTATGAAACCTTAGATATAGATGATTTTTTAGACCAAAGAGAGTGTGAACCTTTTGATAGTGAATGGATAAGAGTATACCAAGCCATAGAAGAACTTAAAAAGGAAAGAGCAGTGGAAGATACCAGAGAAATCGAGAAAAAAGCATATATTACAGTTTTCGAAAAAACAGAGTGTGATGACTTGGCAGGCTATATTGCCGATGACTTCGGATTGATTGCAGACAGTATCATGTTGAACTACTCTGATGAATGGTTGGAAAAATTGATTTCTTGTTATAAAAAAGCAATCATACCACGTGGAAACCTTTAAAGCTACCGAAGGCGAGCAATGTTGTTTTCGGTGTGGATGAGTTGCCTGGAGGTGGATACTATGGAATATAAGCGCCATTGATATATTTGAAGAAGCATTGATTCATCCTTGGGACAAGCTAGCTCTAGCTGAAAATGGCTGCAAGTCGTATCATAGAGGAATTGGATGCCATTGCTGAGGATTTTATCGATGCAAAGAAGAAACAACATGATATATGGAATGAGGAAGAAGAGGCTTATTATCAGCTTTATCTTCAGGAGCAGGATATGGAAAAATGTATCTACTGAGCTTGGTATTTGATCGGCAATCCTCATAATTTACCGAAAGAGTGCGTACAACAGAAGATGGAATTTTGTTTTAAGTTATTTCCTGATAAAAAGGAGGAGAAAAAATGAGCGGTGAAGTATTTCAACAAAATTTAGACCATGAAAAAGATTCTAGGCCCGGTGGCCCTTTTATCATTCAAATGTTATTCAAAGAATGGGTTGAAATGCCAGATCAAGAACAAATGCTGGATGCTATGAAGCGTCATATTGGCAAAGTGGAGTGTTTTTGTTGTGATGAAAAAATGGCTGGGTTTGCCGCTTTGGAACACATGGCGGAATTTCAAGATGGAAAATCACCTGTTCAGCTTTTTCTTATGGGATGTTCCAGTTTTGAAGGAAAAAATTTTGATGCATTTTTAAAAAGTCAAATGTGGGACTGCCAAAATGATAGAGAACGCATTTTTGAAGAATGCCAGTATCAGGTGATGGCAACAGATATGCTGGCTGGTGCATTGTCTACACAAGAGCGAGCTAATTTAGATATGGATTTTATGGAGGCTCTGGCGGAGTTGTTTCCAACTTGCGAAGCTTTCTACTTCCAAAATTGTGGCGAATTGTTTTTAGCTGAAGATGTGAGAAATCATCAAATTCCTGGCTGTGACCGCTTTATTCGCTTTGGAGTCAATGTGCGTTTTTTCAATATACAGGGGACGGAAGATATGCTGATTGATACAGTTGGCATGAATACACTATATTTACCTGATTTGCAGTATCATTTTCATGATGTAGATCCAAACTGGATTGTAAACCATGCATATAATGTTGCGTCTTATATCTTGGAAAACGATAATCCCATTAAATCAGGAGAAACAGTAGATGGCATCATAAATGGCAGAATGACTAGAGAGCTACAATGGAAATGTCAGTATGAAGAAGCGTTGATTCAGCCAATGCGGGAAGTGATAGATATTCATATGGGAAAATATGCTTCCGGCGGACGTTGAAGTTTGGGGAAAAATGCCGGACACATATGATGATTTTTCATCATTGAATTTTGATTTGGTTTGTTTTATGATTAGTACATATAAACATTTGTATATGTCAGGGAAAAAATAGGGGGATTATATTATGGGGCTTAAAAGAATTGCAATCAGTACATTTGTGTCCGTATTTGCTTTGTGTTCAATGAATACGGTTGTGTTTGCCGAAAACTCCTATGATTATAAAATATATGATCAGGAAGAACAGACTTTGGCGAACATGGAAAATGCTGAAAAAATTGGTGGAGTGACTATTTCCAATGTTATTTCTTACGACGTACGCCATTGGGGTGAGTCAAACGATAAAGATTTATTATGATGTGGACGTCGAAAAAGGGGCTTATATTTATTCTGATAGTGACAATACACAGTTTATGGTTGCCATATCAAATAGTTTTTATGATTTGGAAAGCGAGCATAATGTTATGACAACGGATAAAGGATACACTTGTCCGCTGTACCATTATGATATTGGAGACAGGAGCATTACGGCTTTTCCGAATACAAAAAACAGCAATGGAACATGGAGCGAAGGACTGACTTGGCAGTTAAATTTTACCGATGTTGGATATACTTCCATTCGTGTAGACATTGAAGATGAATCTTATTATTATTCTTTTTCGGAAAGAGAAAAACCTGCTGAAAAAACTCCATTGATATTAGAAAATACAGATAAAACCACTGTTCCTGGCGATACAAGTAGCAATGACAGTATAAATGAGGCCGATCATAACGAAATAGATGTAGCCAGCATGAATTCATATGAGAATATCAAAGAAATTGATGCTTTGCCGGAAACAGCGTTAGCGATTCCCACCAGTTCAAAAGTGTATGTAGATGGCAAAGAGGTTCAATTTGAGGCTTATAATATAAACGGCAGCAATTATTTTAAACTTCGTGATGTGGCCTATGCAATGAACGGAACCAGCAAGCAGTTTGATGTGAGATGGAATTCGGGTATTAGTATTCTTAGCATGACGTCTAAAGGATCGTCAAAGGGTGTCGTTGAGGTTATACCCAATCAAGTATATACAGTTGTTGGCGGCGAGTTAAAGAGCGGCGATGGCAGAACGAAAAAAGGAAGCAAAATGTATTCACCTGTTTTTGTAGGAGAAAACAGTGCGAGAATGGCTGGTTACAACATTGATGGAAATAACTTTTTAAGACTGCGTGATATAGGCAAGCTGTTCAATTTTTATGTGGGATGGGATAACAACAGTGTTATTATCAATTCCGGCAGCGAATATAATGGTTAATCTATTTTGTGGAGCGCACCTTTTTGTTAAGCAAAAAATTAGCAGTGAGATGAAAAATCTCGCTGCTTTTTTATTTCTAAAACCAATAAAACATAGATTGTTGTTGTTAGAAAGATAATCCAGTGCAGACAATTATTTTAAAAACTTGAGTAAAGTATATATTATGATTTAAAAAGTTTAATATATGAAATAATTTATTGAAATTGAAAGTAAAAGAAAATAGATCGAATAAAAAAATTCATAAAAAATATATTTGTATGAAAAATATCGAATAATATTTAATATATAATGATTTTCTTTTCAAATATATCATGATATGATATATTAAAAGTAAATTTATCGTCATTATATGATAAAAAGGGGGAGCAACCGTGCAGGATACGCAATATATCGGATTGAAAGTCAATGAGCTTCGCAAAAACGCAGGTATGACATTGAAGGAATTAGGCGATGCGACTAACTTGTCACAAGGTTTTCTGTCGAAGTTTGAACGGGGGCAGACAACCATTGCCGTAGATAGTTTGGTGCAGATTGCAATTGCGTTAGGTACGACCATAGACCAGCTGCTTTCAAAAGATACTGTTGAACCAGAGAGTCAGCCGGCGAAGATTGTACATCGCAGCTACGAGGATACTGTTTTATATACGGAAAATAACTTTGTACATTATCAGATTTCTGACAATTATGCGAATATGGATATTTTCCCCAAGAAAACAGTGCTTTTTCCTACGCAAAAATCAGATCATAATGCGTTGTTTGCACATAAAGGGCAGGAATTTGTGTATGTATTGGAAGGGATTTTGACCTTGAAAGTGGAAGGGGAAACATATGATTTGTTTCCGGGGGATACAGCGCACTTTAGATCGGATGTACGGCATATCTGGTATAATAACACAAACAGAAATACGGTGATTTTGACTTTCCATACACCGAATATTTTTTCAGACGGAAATCCTGATAAAAAATTCCAATTATCCCATATCAATGAGCATATATATGAGGATTAAAAAATAGCATAAATGAAAATCAAAAGGGCATTCCAAAAAGCAACTTCCCCTTAAGAAAACATTGATTTTTCTTTTCCTTGATTTCTTAAGGGGAATTGCGACGGCTGTCTTCATAAGAAAACATAACAAATAAAATTTTAATAAAATAAGAAATCTAAAATCCTTTGTCATGATAAGGATTTTAGATTTCTTTGTTTTCTTATGAAGATGCCACTAAAGGAATGCTCTTTTTTTATATTGGAAAATAGGTAAAAATAGCAAAAACACATGGTGAGAAATTTTTTATATATAAAATAAAATATTCCTAAAAACAGCATTTATATACATAAGAGGAAAATATTTTATATAAAATGCTGATAATTGTCATATCATGAAAAAATAGTTTACTATTTATGAAAGAATGATAAAATATAGACGAATAAAGATTGTCAGAGACATATCAACATCGAACTGGTGGCAAAGCATATTGTCAATGACAACTTTGGAAACATGTTTCTTTCCCTGTGTCGCGAGAGGGAGAAGTACTGAAGAATGAATATGGAATTAATGGAAAGTCCCTATAAACGTTTTGGGGATAGAAAGGAAGATCACTTATGTTGTTACTGAACCGTAAAGATATTCAAAGTGTCTTTACAATGAAAGAAAGCATTGAAGCAGTCAAAAAAGCATTTATGTTGTACTCTCAGGGAAAAAGTGAGGTTCCCCTGAGAACCAACATTCAGGCAAGCAAACACAATGGTACACTTTTGTTTATGCCTGCTTATGTTGAGGATATTGACTGTGCCTCTCTGAAAATTGTCCCAGACAATGTAAAATCTGGTTTGCCCACAGCGCCAGCACAAGTGCTGCTGATTGACGCAAAAACAGGTCTGGTTTCCGCCGTTTTGGATGGTACATATGTGACACAGCTGCGTACAGGCGCTGCATCTGGTGCCGCGTTTGATGCATTGGCACGTAAGGACGCAAAAGTTGGTGCCTTGATTGGTACAGGCGGACAGGCAGCAACACAGTTGGAAGCAATGCTTTGCGCACGTAACCTGGAAACCGTAAGAATCTTCGATTTGGATCCAGAACGTTTGAATGCATTCGTAGAACGTATGCGTCAGGAATTGGGTTCTTATGGCGCAGAGTTGATTGCCGCTGCTTCTTCTGATGAAGCAGTAGAGGGTGCGGACATTTTGGTTACAATGACACCTTCTCTGAAACCCGTATTTAATGCAGATAAAGTAAAACCTGGCTGTACAGTTAGCTGCGTAGGCGCTTATCAGCCTCATATGCAGGAAATGGATCCAAAGATTCTGCCTCGTGCAAGCAAAATCTATTTTGACTCTCAGTCTGCGGTTTTGGCTGAATCCGGTGATATTATCATCCCCTTGAATGATGGCACTATTTCCGAAAGTGCTTTCACAGGCGAACTTGGCGATGTACTCCTTGGCAACCTGGTAGGACGTGAAAATGATGAAGAAATCATCGTCTTTGAAACAGTTGGTATCGGTACACAGGATCTGATGGCGGCAAAAACTATTTATGATAAAGCTGTTGCAGCAAAAGTAGGAACCATGTGGGAATAAGGAGGTATTGCATATGCCGCACATTTCTGTAAGTTTATATCCCGGAAGAACAGAAGAAGCAAAAGCTGAAATGGCAAAGAAACTGAATCAATGCCTAGTAGATGCATGTGGCTGGCGTCCGGAAGATATTTCAGTTTCTTTTGCAGAATTTTCTGCAGATCATTTTGTGAACGAAGTTACTCAAAAAATTGCATCAGAAGAACTTTTGATGGCATCTGATTATATCAAAGAATAATAAAGGAGAGATCATACAATGAGCAAATATGGTCCCGAAATTTGGAATGGTGAAAGCGGTGCGCATCGCTGCGTTATGATGAAAGCAGCTGGATATGGCGATCTGGATATTCGTACAAAACCTCATATTGGTGTACCTAACTCTTTTCAGGAAGGTTCTCCCGGAACTGCCCATCTGCGTCAGATTGCGGAAGCGGTAAAACAGGGGATTTGGGCAGCAGGCGGTATTCCTGTGGAATTTGGTATTCCCGCTACATGCGGCAACATCCCCAATGGTGTTGAAGAAATGAAATATGAACAGGTTCTGCGTGACATTGTCTGCATGTCCGTAGAAGCAGTCAGCAAAGTACACCGGTTCGATGGTATTTGTATGATCGCTTCCTGTGATAACATCATTGCAGGCTGTTATTAGGCAGTAGCACGTCTGGATATTCCCGCTATGGTTGTTACTGGCGGCTGCATGTCTGCCGGCAATTACTGTGGTCAGCAGGTAGTAGAAGCAGATGTAGACGTTGCTCGTTTCAGCGGTAAAAGCAATGAAGAATTGATGGAACTGGAAGAATGTGTATGTCCTACTTGCGGTGCATGTCCTTCCATGGGTACTGCAAATACTATGCAGCTGATGGGTGAAATTTTCAACCTAGTACTGCCTGGCACATCCTGCATTCCTGCAGTAGATAGCCTGAAAATCCGTAAAGCTCGTGAAGCAGGTATGCATATGGTAGAAATGGTAAAACAGAATATGCGTCCTTCTCAGCTGATTACACGGGAAACCCTGCTGAACGCTATCATTTTCGATATGGCAATTGCTGGGTCTACAAACGCACTGCTGCATATTCTGGCAATGGGTTATGAACTGGGCATTGATATCAGCATGGAAGATTTCGAAAAATACGCAAAAGAAATCCGTTGTATCGTAGGTGTTATCCCCAGCGGCCCTTACACAATCAAAGATCTGTATCATGCTGGCGGCGCACTGGCAGTTATGAAAATGCTGGAAAGCAAACTGTTCCTGGATGTTCCTACTATGACAGGCACTACATGGGGTGAACTGCTGAAACATGTTCACGCTAAGAGCAGTGATCTGCTGCGTTCTTTGGACAATCCTCTGTATGACCTGCCTGGTCTTCAGATCCTGCGCGGCAATTTGGCACCCAATGGCGCAATCATTCGTCCTACTGGCGTGCCTGAAGAAATGCGTGTATTCCGCGGCAAAGCAAAATGCTTCGATAATGACACCAAAGCTTACAATGCAATTGTTGCAGGAGAAATCGTACCCGGCGATGTTATTGTAATGCGTTATGAAGGCTGTAAAGGTGCTCCCGGTATGAAAGAACTGATGCTGTCTAACGACGCTCTGGTTGCACGTGGTCTGCATAAGAGTGTTGGTCTGGTTACAGACGCACGTTTCTCTGGCTTCAGCCATGGCGCTCTGGTAGGTCATGTTTCTCCGGAAGCTTATGATGGCGGCGTAATTGCGCTGGCAGAAGATGGAGACTATGTAACTGTTGATACCATCAAAGGCGTTGTAAATCTGGAAGTTTCTGATGAAGAACTGGTAGCAAGACGTGAAAAATGGGTATGCCCTCCTTTGAAAGAACAGAAGGGTTGTCTGAATATCTTTGCGCGTACTTGCCGTCCTGCCCATGAAGGTGGCGCAATGCAGCCTTGGGATAGAGATGCGAAATAATTTTATCGCAGTCTCTGTTATGTATGAAAATAAATTGCCGGCCGGAAGGGTATTTCCGCCGGCTAATTTTTCCACCTTTATAAAGGAGATTCTGTTATGTCACATTCCCAAATTTGTATTATGATAACCATCCTGATTTATCTGGGCGCAATGTTATACATTGGTATCAGATGCAGTAAGTCTTCTAATACGGTAGATGATTTTTACCTTGGCGGACGAAAATTAGGGCCAGTGGTAACTGCCATGAGTGCTGAAGCATCTGATATGAGCAACTGGCTTTTGATGGGATTGCCAGGATTGGCGTATCTTACTGGCTCAGCAGACGCTTTTTGGACAGCAACCGGCTTGGCAATTGGTACATATATCAATTGGCTCTTCATTGCCAAAAGGCTGCGGTGTTTTTCTCAAACATTGGATGCTATTACATTACCACAGTTCTTTTTCAAAAGATTTCGCAGTAAAAACAGGGCAATCAGCGGCTTTACAGCAATCATGATCGTAATTTTCTTCGTTCCCTATACAGCTTCTGGTTTTGCTGCCTGCGGCAAATTATTTGCCAGTTTATTTGGTGTTTCTTACCACTTGGCACTGATTATCAGTGCAATCGTAATTGTCAGCTATTGCACCCTAGGTGGTTTTCTTGCAGCCAGCTTTACAGACCTGGTACAAAGCATCGTGATGACAATGGCAATTATCATCATTTTATCTTTCGGTATTTATACTGCCGGAGGATTTAGCGAAGTGGTAGAAAACGCACAAAGTCTTTCGGGTTACTTATCACTGACACAGACCTATGCTTCAGGAAATGAAACAACGACATATTCCTCATTGACAATTTTTTCAAAATTGGCATGGGGATTGGGCTACTTCGGTATGCCGCATATATTACTGCGATTTATGGCGATTCAAGATGCAGCCAAACTCCAATTATCCCGCCGGATTGCAGTTGTATGGGTCTTAATTTCCTTGTTTATTGCGATTTCCATTGGTTTGGTTGGTAACGCGATGACCGCCGCAGGTGCCACTCCAGTTTTGGAAGGGGCGGATTCAGAAACATTGATTATTCAGGTTGCCTCTCTTTTGAGTCAGAATGGTGTGATTTTTGCAGTGATTGCAGGATTGATTCTTTCCGGAATATTGGCAGCTACTATATCAACAGCCGATTCTCAGCTTCTGGTAGCATCCTCCAGTATTTCACAGGATTTACTGCAAGATACATTTCATTTGCGGATTCCCCCTCACAAATCTGTATGGATTGCCAGAGTGACAGTCATACTTATTGCAGTAGTAGGTGTTCTTATGGCATTTGATCCAAATAGTTCCGTTTTTGAGATTGTATCCTTTGCATGGGCAGGATTCGGCGCAACCTTTGGCCCCGTTATACTGCTTTCCCTGTTTTGGAAAAAGACGACGCATCAAGGTGTACTGCTTGGAATGCTGACAGGTGCCGCAGGTGTTTTCGTATGGAAATATTTGATTCGTCCTTTTGGTGGAATATGGGATATTTATGAATTACTTCCGGTATTTTGCGTTTCCATAATTGTCAATATCATCGTCAGTCACCTGACATACACTCCTGATCCAGATGTGGAAAATGATTTTTGTCATTATATGGAAACTGTGAAAAAAGTCTGAATGAAAATAAGCAATTCACAAATTCGAATAAAAAGGAGAGAAAAACAACATGATTACGGTCGTTCAATTAGGTTTAGGCGCTTTGATGCTCGCTTATCTCGGCGTATTTTTCCAGGATGTATGGAAACACAGAAGCGAAATCCACAGTGATGGCCCTCTGAAAAATTTCTTCAATGTGGCACAGGGTTATATCACTAATTTTCTGGACACATTGGGTATCGGCAGCTTTGCTCCCCAGACCATTATTTACAAAACGTTTCATCTGGTGAAGGATGACAGTAATGTACCTGGTACATTGAATGTAGCAAATACTATTCCGGTCATGTTTGAAGGTTTTATTTTCCTGACCATTGTTGAAGTAGAAGCATTTACTTTGATTGTGCTGATCATTGCTTCCATTATTGGCGGGATTGCCGGAGCGAAGGTTGTTTCCAAACTGCCTGTAAAAAAGGTACAGCTGGTTATTGCCACTGCATTGGCACTGACTGCAATTTTGATGGCTTTGCGTCAGTCTGGTATGCTGGATATTCTGGGTGAAGGCAATACAGCGCTGGGACTTTCCGGTATTCCTTTGATCGCTTCTGCAATTGGTCTGTTCTTCTGTGGCGTTGGTCAGTCCATGGGGGTAGGCTTATACGTACCTTGTATGGCGAGTGTATACTTTGCAGGCATGGATCCCTTGGTATCTTTCTCCCGATTATGATGGCATCCTGTGCAGCAGTAATGCCCATGTCTTCCATTACCTACATTAAGTCAGGCAAATATGATAAACTGATGTCCATTCTGATTATGATTAGTGGTGTCTTTGGTGTTGCGACAGCTGCATATCTGGTAAAGAGCATGGAAAAAGATCTGCTGGTTTGGATTATCGTGGGTGTTGTAATTATTGCAAGTATCACTGTATTTAAACAAGCCCTGACAAAAGAAAATACAACAGATATGGCATAATAATCATTTGTAATTGTAGTTTAGTCAAAAGACAAAATAAACTGTAAGGAAAGAGCAGCTATACAAAAAGTGAAAGAGTATCCGCTGTTAGAGGATATTATCAGAAAGGTTTGTTGCCTGTGAAATACAGGTGACAAGCCTTTCTAATTTTTTTAGGCAGTAAGATAAAAATCTTGCTGTCTTTTTTATTGCTGAGAATTGGCAAAGGTGGAAATGATGATTGTTTTTTAAAAAAATACAAAAACAAAACAATAGGAAAATGTAAAAGTTCGTAGATTGTAACACGAATGACAAATGTGTGAGTTATTCTGAAATGCAGGAGGTGACACGGATGTTAAAAATAGTATATGAGAACTATGCGGAGTATCATGATGATAAAAACTTGGTAGAAGCACTTTCTTCTATTCAATCTTCCTATGAAAATTTGTCCTATGAGGAAACCGTGATTATGGCGGCGGAGCAGAGCATTTCGCAAGGCGTATTCCCATCAAAGAACAGTATGATACTATTTTTGTGAACCCTCAATATGATATCCCGTTGTTTAAACTGGTATGTAATGATTCTGTCATCATTTCTACTCATTGAAATTGGTCTACATTTAAAATCCATGGGAAAACACAAGATCGAATGATCCTTGAAGTTCTTTATAATGTTTCACCGCTTTACCATCTGGATGATGAACAGTGGAATGAATATAAAGAAGATATTACGGCGCATAACAAAATTTGGTTAACGTTAGCAAGCAGTTCAGCATGAAATGACAGCTTTTTCATATTTGGAGGAGGATGGCATTGTGCAGAAAACGGGGTATGGCAATGCGCTGAGCGTGATAGTTAATTTTGGAGACACTCCACATCAATTCTGCTTTGATAATAGAAGCAGATCAAAGTATAGTTTAGACACCTAAGTTAGAGGAAGCACATAAATGACCGTGTAAATTATGTGTGACTCAAAATAAAAAACAAAATAACGAGAATAGAATGAGTCAAAAAAGCGGTAGAACCTTTTGTGTTTCGTCGCTTTTTCAGTTGGGATCGAGAAATGTATAACGTGTATCTCTCTTGCAAGTTGAATTTTTTTGTGTTACAGTAAAATATGTAACATATGTTACAAAGGAGAGATGTATGTGAATACCAGACAGGAAAAAATGATGCGGCTGGCTGATGTCGCAAGAAAATACTATATAGAGGATAAAAAACAAAGTGATATTGCAAAAGAATTGGGGGTTTCCCGTCCATTGATCAGCAGGATGCTGACGGAGGCAAAAGCCTTGGGTCTTGTGGAAATCACCATACATGATCCATGGCAGAGATCTGCTGTATTTCTGGAAAAACTCCAAAAACGGTGGCAGATTCAAGATGCTGTACTTCAGGAAGATTTGGAAGATGACAGAAGCACAAATATTATGCTGTCAGAAAGTACCATTGGTCTTCTGGAAAAAATCGGAGCCAAAAAGATTGGTATTGGCTGGGGACATTTCATTGGGCAGCTGGTTGCTTGGCTGGAACAGCATCCTCAGAAGGATACGGGCATTCAGGATATTTATCCGTTGTTGGGAAACGCAGGTGTTCCCATTCGGAATTATCATTCCAATGAAAATGTTCGAATTCTGGCTGAAAATCTTTCTGCAACACCGCATTTTCTCTATCTTCCCGCGCTGCCGGAAAGTTTGGAGGAAAAGAAATTGCTCTGTTCCACAGAATTATATAAGCAGTTTGAAAAAAACTGGCAGGAAATAGATGCTGCATTGGTGAATATCGGAAATTATCCTTCGACTCCAGATTTTGCATCTGGTGTCAGATACGGAAATATGCTTCAGAAAAAAGGAGTATGCGGCAGGCTTTTGGCGTATTATTTCAATGAACAGGGAGAGATTATGGATCCCAGTCAGGATTTTGCTATTCAGGCATCCTTGGAAGCGTTACAGAAGTGCAAAGCTGTTATCGGATTATGTTCCGCGAACACAAGTGTCAAAGCCCTGAGAGGGGCGTTGGAAACAAAGTTGTTTACGCACATCGTAGCACGCACTGAATTAATCAGAGAAGTTTTACAGTAATGAAAAACCGTTCTTGTATATGCAAGAGCGGTTTTTTTGTGATTTTATACAAAAAAGAGATTGACTTTTCTATGTTCTGGAGAAAAAACAATCATTGAACGCGTGTTACAATTGTGCTATTATTAATTATATAAATGTAACATATGTTAAAATTTCTTTTGGTTATGGATGGGGGAATTAGAATGGTAGTGGACAAAAAAGTTTTCGCGAATATGTTAGTGCAGGCAGCGGAATATATGCAGGCAAAAACAGAATATCTGAGCGAGATGGATTCCTGTTTTGGTGACGGAGATCATGGGATCACCATTGGAAAAATTGCTGCATTGATCTAGGAAAAGGTTTCTCAGTGGGAAGAAGCGCAGGATATCAAAAGTTTTCTGGATGATTTAGGCATGGCAATTATGGAGGTGCGGGGAGGTTCTGCTGGCCCTCTGTATGGTACATTGATTGGCGGCCTGGGTGTTGACCTGAATGATGGAGAAAATACTTTGGAAGCCGAAGGAGTAAAACGGATGTTTACTGGCTGCCTTTCTGAAATGGAGGATATTACCACAGCAAAAGTGGGGGATAAAACCATGATGGATGCACCGATTCCGGCAGTGCATGCGGCACAGAAAACGGAAGGCAGTGTAAAAGATATATTGGAAGCGGCAGCAAGAGCAGCAGAAAATGGGGCAAAAGACAGTGAAAAATATGTTTCCAAATTTGGCTGAGCAAGAAGCTATAAGGAACAGACCATTGGCACACCGGATGCAGGGGCTGTTTCCACATCCATTTTCATTCGTGGCTTGTCAGATGGTATGAAATAAATCTTTGGAATTTCAAAGGAGGAATATAATATGAAAATGAAAAAATTTATCAACGATCCGGCGAATTTAACAGATGAACTGCTGGATGGTCTTGTTTTGGCAAACAAGGAAATCATCTATCGCGGCGACCAGAATATGATCATTAATAAAGGTCTAGAAAACGCTGATCGTGTAACCATTGTTACACAGGGAGGATCTGGATACGAACCCGCCATTTCCGGTTTTGTTGGGGAAGGTATGGTGGATATTTCCGTAGTGGGCGACATTTTTGCGGCTCCTGGCCCTCAGGCATGTGTAGATGCCATCAAATTGGCGGATAAGGGAAAAGGTGTTCTGTATATTGTATTGAACCATGCCGGTGATATGCTCACAGCCAAACTTACCATGAAACAGATCAATAAACAGGGCATCCACTGCATCAAAGTGGTTACACAGGAAGATGTATCCAACGCACCTCGTGAAAACGCTGATGACAGAAGAGGTCTGGTTGGCTGTATCCCTACTTACAAAATTGCCGGTGCTGCTGCCGCAGAAGGCAAAAGTCTGGAAGAAGTAGCAGCCATTGCACAGAGATTTGCTGATAATATGGCTACACTGGCTGTTGCTGTACGCGGTGCAACACATCCTTCCACTGGTGCCGCTCTGGCAGACCTTGGCGAAGATGATATGGAAATTGGTATGGGTCAGCATGGTGAAGGCGGCGGTGGTCGTCAACCCATGAAAACGGCCGATGAAACAGCAGAAATTATGGTAAATGCACTGGTAAAAGATATCGGTATCCAGTCTGGTGAAAAAGTAATGCTGATCATCAATGGTTCCGGTGCAACCACATTGATGGAACAGCTGATTGTATATCGTAAGGCAGTAGATGTTTTGAAACAGCAGGGAATTGAAGTTGTTGCGAACTACGTTGGTGAAATGCTTACCGTGCAGGAACAGGCTGGTTTCCAGATGTTTATGGCTCGTATGGATGATGAACTGCTGCGTCTTTGGAACGCACCTTGCAACACACCTTACTTGAAAAAATAATCCTGAAAGGAGCCTGAAATTATGGCAGATAATATTGGAAATAAAGCGGCACATGATTACCATCTGGATATTGCTCCCGTTCAGGATGGATTTTATGTAAAAGGTGCTGCACATTGTGACTGGGGAATGAAAAACCGATTGGCGAAAATTTTCCAGCCTAAATCTGGGAATACCGTGATGCTGGCTTTTGACCATGGCTATATTATGGGGCCTACGGCTGGGCTGGAACGCATTGATCTGGTGGTACCTCCGTTAGCACCTTATGTGGATGTACTGATGGGAACGAAAGGGGTTATTCGTTCCTGTGTTTCTCCGGCATCTCCAACAGCTACCTGTGTAAGAGTTACATATGATACAACAGTTTTGTTTGATGAAATGTCAAATGGCGGCGGCATTGCCTGTGATATTGAAAATGCTATCAGAATGAATGCGGACTGCATGGCAGTACAGACCTTCATTGGTGCGCCGGGGGAATCTCGCTCTTTGGAACTCCTTGCCAGAACAGCAGATGCCGGTACGAGATATGGCATTCCTACATTGGGCGTTGTAGCGGTGGGAAAACAGATGGAACGTACGGAAAAATTTTTCCAGATGGCCACAAGAGTATTGGCAGAAAATGGTGCTAATATTGTGAAAAGCTATTATTGTGAAGGTTTTGAACGTGTAGCGGCGGCTTGCCCTGTGCCCATTGTTATTGCAGGAGGCAAAAAACTGCCGGAATTGGAAGCTTTGGAAATGGCATACAGAGCCATCAACGAAGGTGCTCATGGTGTGGATATGGGCAGAAATATCTTCCAGTCCGATTCTCCGGAAGGGATGGCGGCAGCCATTGGTAAAGTGGTGCATGAAGGCTATACGGCAAAACAGGCATATGAAGTGTACGAAGAAATCAAAAACAGCAAATAAAGGAGGTCTTACATATGGCAGCGGAATATATGCACATCGGAATCCCTATCACAAATAAAAAGCCTGGTATGGTATATAATGAAGGCGCTAAGTTCTGGGTAAGCAATGTAGACGATTATGATTATAAAATCGAATATTTGAAATTTGAAGAAGGCACACCATTCCCTGAAGAAATTCATCGTAATCCTCATGTGGCTTATAGAGTGGATGATCTTCAGAAATATATTGATGATGCGGACAGCGTGATCTGTGGCCCTATGGATGTCAGCGAAACAGCGCGGATTGCTTTTGTATGGAAAGACGGAGCAATGATTGAGCTGTACGAAGAACATTAATTTTCAAAAAAAAGAAAAACGTGATGCTTCCACTTAGTGGAGGTATCACGTTTTTTTGCGCTTGAAGGGTTTGATAAATAGCGTGTTGCTTCGTCCAGTAGGGGACATATTGTTTGAACAGGGCCTAAGAAATTGGTTAAGACTAAATACAAAGTGTTGCGGGAAGTTTGAAAAATGATTTCGATATATTTATGTTTTGAAGTATGGCAGTTCAAAAATATGGTGAAAAATTTTTAGATTTTGAAGTGATTTGAAATTGCTTGCAAAATATCTTTGATATTTTGTTTGCAATCTTTTTTTGCATATGAGATATTTACTGAGAAAACTGATTCGTCAGATTATACTAATTGGAAACGAGAAGTGTTTTATTCAAATATACCAATGAATTTTAGAGAATTTCTGTGATTACACTCCTTTTCTTGTCAAAAACATATCAGATGGACGTGGATAAAAACAATATATGAAAATTTGTGATGGAAACATATTCAGACAATTTATGAAAAAGATATACAGCTTTTCATGAGGTGACATTGGCAATAACTATCAAGGTGTATAAAAAAGTTTGATATAATATTCGTTTTGTTTGCAATATTGATATAAATTTTAAAAAATGATACTATATTTCCTGTGAAATTTCTGATCAGATAAAATTTTTTTCACAATGTATAATTTTGTGTGCCTAAAATCTAACAAACAAAATGTTATATTTTAGACGAGTTGTTTGGTAATGATACAAAATGCAACAGACGATATTCATGTACACAAATTGATAATGTTTAGACAAAGAAAGGAGAACTTCATGGAAAGTTTTGTAGAAGCGTTAAAAGGTATACAAGGTGTCGTGTGGGGGCCGATCACCATTCTATTGCTATTATTCACAGGATTATATTATACAATTCGACTCAAAGGCATACAAATTTTTCATCTGCATAAGTCATTTCAGTACATTTTTGAAAAAGAAGAAGGGCAAGGCGATGTTTCTACGTTGGGTTCTTTGTGTACAGCATTGGCTGCAACCATTGGTACCGGTAGTATTGTAGGGGTTGCCACTGCGCTGCGTGCAGGTGGCCCCGGTTCTTTGTTCTGGATGTGGTTATCCGCATTTTTCGGTATGGCAACCAAATACGCAGAGTGTGTATTGGCGGTAAAGTATAGAAGTAAAGACCAAAACGGACAGGTTGCAGGAGGCCCTATGTATTATATTGAATTGGGCCTTGGCAAAAAATTCAAATGGCTTGCATGCGCCTTTGCATTTTTCGGTATCTTTACAGCGCTGTTAGGCTGCGGCACATTCCCTCAGGTAAACGCAATCGTAGAATCCGTAAATAACGCGTTTCATGTTCCTGTTGGTATTCTGGGGGTTATCATTACTGTTTTGGCGGCGGCAGTTATTTTTGGTGGGATCGGCTCTATTTCTAAAGTTGCAGAATTGGTTGTACCCGTTATGGCCATCGCGTATATCTTGGGCTGCGTCGTTGCGCTGATTTTGCAGGCAGATCAGTTGCCCGCTGCATTTGCACAGATTTTCCAGTCCGCATTCACACCACACGCAATGGGCGGCGGTATTGCTGGTACAGTTATCATTTCTGTTATGACTGCAATGAGAACTGGTGTTGCAAGAGGTATTTATACCAATGAAGCCGGTCTGGGTAGTGCGCCAATCGTTGCGGCAGCAGCACAGACAAATTCCCCTGTACGTCAGGGTATTGTATCCATGCTGGGTGTATTCCTGACAACCATCATCATCTGTACAATGACAGCACTTGTAATTATTTCTTCCGGTTTGTTGGAAACACCTGTAAATGGCGTTCTGTTGGATGGCGGCTTGCTGTCTAATACAGCGTTCCAGCAGTCTTTGCCTGGGAATATCGGTCTGTATATTGTTTCCATTGGCTTGGTATTCTTTTCCTTTACAACCATTATCGGTTGGAGCTACTATGGCGAAAGATGTTTGGTATACTTGTGCGGCGGTACAAAACTGATTACCATTTATCGCGTTTTATATATCATCTGTATCGCAATCGCACCTTATCTGACACTGGATGCAATCTGGATTTTGGCGGATATTACAAACGCTTTGATGGCATTCCCGAACTTGGTAGGTTTGCTTCTGCTTAGCCCCGTTGTAATCAAAGAAACAAATACCTATATGGAAAACCTTAAGCGAGAAAAGGCAGAAAAAGCTGCAAGAGGATTTACTGGCGTGGGTGATATGGAAGCATAAAAAGAAATCTCCATATATAAAGTGAATAGTCATTTTTGTTACACATCTCCATATTGAAAATTGAAATATTTTTAGGCAGTAAGATATGAAAAACTTACTGCCTTTTTATTTTGAAAAATAGATATTATAAGGTAATATTTCGATTTTGAAAGTATATTTTGAGGTGCTATGGTTGAATGTTGATATGATTTCCTTCCATATTATATTATCAAAAATAAAATTATGGCAAAACACGAAAATTTGAAACCACAAAGATTATGTCATATAATAAAGATAGAAAACAGCAACGGAAAAATGGAAAGGAGGGAATGAAATGAAAGGTTATTTGTCTATTCGGGAGGCGGCAGAAAAATGGGGCGTATCGGAGCGGCGGGTAAACCAGTACTGTGCAGAGGGGCGTATTCACGGAGTGCAGCGTTTCGGTACCTCGTGGGCAATTCCGGATACTGCAAACAAGCCGGGTGATCCCAGAAAGAATAAAACCCATGAGCCACCTAAAACAATGGAATTATATACGGGCTTTATGCCTTTGATGAGTACGTCTTTTGCGCCGGGAAATTGTATGGAAACCATTGAGAAAATACCTAATGGGCCAAAGAAGGAAATTGCGCTTGCGGAATATTATTATTTCAGTGGTCAGGCTGAAAAAGCCATGCAAAAGGCAGAGCTGTACCTGACTTATTCCGAGGCGGCTTATCGGCTTTCTGCTTGTTTGATTTATGTCTATGCGTGCCTGTCTATGGGGCAAATTTCCCATGCCAGATATGCCTTGAATGAAATCAAAAAAACATTGGCCGATGGCGCAAAGCAAGCACCCCATGTCCGAGCTATTGAAGCCTTTGTTGCATCGGCTTCTGCAGTGCTGCTTCATTTGCCTTTGCCGGAAGAAATCCCATCAGTACATGAATTTCTGCCTTTATTGCCGCCGGGACTGCGTGCTTTTGCCCTGTATGTCTTGGCACATTATCTCTATCTAAAAGAAGATTATAGCCGCAGTGCGGGCATTGTGGAGGCCACTCTTGCCATGGGCGGAGAGGAATATCCCATCCCTGCCATTTATCTTCATTTGGTGGCAGTCATGGACTATATGAGCCTGCGTGAGCGGGAAAAAGCAGAGTGCCATATGCTGGCCGCATGGGAAAAAGCCCAGCCTGATGATCTCATTGAGGGGTTGGGAGAGCATCATGGTCTTTTGGGTGGAATGTTGGAAGCAGTCATCAAACCAAAATGGCCAGAAGATTTCAAACGAATCATCGACATCACATACCGTTTCTCTTCGGGATGGCGTAGAGTTCATAACCCCATTACCGACCATGATGTGGCAGACGATTTGACTACCACAGAGTTTACTGTGGCAATGCTCGCTGCCCGTGGATGGACGCAGCAGGAAATCGCGGAACGCATGAATATCTCGGTAAATACAGTGAAAAGCTATATTGCGCAAGTGAAGAACAAATTGTGTGTAAAGAATCGAAAAGAACTGAAAAAATACATGCTTTTATAGGAAAAATGCCTGCGGAAATATCCGTGGGCATCACCTGTTTTTAGGGGTCAAATGGGTGATAGATTTCAAGAAAATTTTTTAGTATAATATAAGTATTCGCAAATGCGTTGCGCGAGAAAGGGCGGGAACTTTATTTGGAAAAATAACTTCTGTCCAGAAAAAGGGGGCGGAATGGATTTGTGTTTTTGGAAAAAGATCAAAAAGGAAAAAAGAGGGAGGAGAAAGCCATGAGAAAACGAATTTTCGCGGCGTTTGTCTGCCTGTGCATGATGATGGCGTTGGCGCCGTCCATGGCGTATGCAAACGATACTGTTTACACGGGCGGGCTGTGTGAACACCACACCCAGCATGACGGCGCTTGCGGCTACACCGAGGGGACAGCGGAAATCCCCTGTTCCCATGAACACAACGAGAGCTGTGGCGGACTGACCGATCCGGCAGCCTGCAATCACACCCACGACGAAGTTTGCGGCTATGTTCGCGCTAAAGATGGAACGCCCTGCACCTATGTTTGTGAAGTCTGCAACCCGCAGGACAGCGGGAACCCGGCAACTCCGTCCGACGCCCAGCCGGAAGAATGTACCTGTGAAACCCTCTGCACCGAGGAAGAAATCAATGGGGATTGCCCCGTTTGCTCGGTGGAGGGTGCTGAACTGGACAAGGTTTGCGTGGGTGCAGCTCCTATGCTGCCCGTCACGGTGCTGGCGGCGGAAAACGATAGGCCTTATTCTCTTTATGTGGGTAACACAAATATTGCGAGTACAATATATCCTGATAACGCTGCCTATTGGACATCCAGCGACGGTGGGACAAATTGGACCTCACAACTGGAGAAACCAACGGGAGATAGCTACATACACTACAACGGCCAAGACACCCTGACGCTGCACAATGCGAACATTCAGGGACAATACGATTCCTCAAACAGATACTCTGGTTACGGGATTTACGCAGTAGGCGCGCCAGGCAGCGCCGTTTCACTGACAATCCAGTTGGAGGGGACGAACACAGTTTCCGGATGGTCTGGAATCTTCGTGCACGCGGACGATGGAGCCGCTTCGCTGTCAATCAGCGGTACCGACAGTCTGGCCACAGAAGGAACAGGTGGCATCAGCTTCTCTGGAATTGTAGTACAAGGCAACGGCGGCAAAGCGGAACTAACCATCAATAATGTTGATGTGACTGCCACAAACACAAGCGATTATGCACAGGGAATCCTGCTGCAGTCTGCCGATAGTTCCCCGGCAACCCTTACCGTAAACGGCGGGGAATTGACCGCCAGCGGACAGAGAGCTGGAATTAAATATGTTTTTGGCAGTAGCGGGACCGGCGGCGGCACACCCACAGTGACCGTCAGCAACAACGCCATCGTGCGAGCCAATGGCGGGATCAGCGATGATTCCAGCACTGACATTCAGATCGGCGCGGACAGCAACGAAAGCAACGGCGGTATCGTCTGGAATGGCAAGGACGGTACTGTGTACGGCGATGTGGCCTTGCAGGAGGATTTGAAGATTGGCGAGGGCGAGAGCCTGACGCTGGAAATCATAATGTGATCGTGGACGGCGGAAAGCTGGACGAAAGCATTGCAAATAGTTTGGGCGACAGTGTGAAGTATGCGCCCACCATCGTCACCCCGCCCGCAGATAAATCTGTGACCGAGGGCGAAACTACTACCTTTACCGTGAACGCAACTGGCACCGAGCCATTGTCCTATCAGTGGCAGCAAAGCATCGATAATGGAAGCAGCTGAACGGATATTACAGGCGAAACCAACGCCACCTATACCATTGCGACTACCACAACGGACATGAACGGCTGGCAATACCGTTGTGTGGTGACGGGTTACGGAACAGCAGCAGAAAGTAATGCCGCCACAATGACCGTTAATGCCATCCCTACTTATACAATTACGGTACAAAATGATGGTCATGGTGAAGCACTTGCAACACCAGCTTCTGCAAAGGCAGGCGAACAAATTACATTAACTGCAACTCCTAACAGCGGCTATCGTTTTGCAGGCTGGACTTCTTCTGATAATATCACCTTTGCAAATGCAGGCAGCGCACAGACCACCTTTACAATGCCGGATAAAGCTGTAACGATTACGGCAAACTGGAAGAAGAAATCCTCCGGCGGTTCTGTATTCTTCTGGGATTTGAAATTCGACACCAACGGCGGCAGTAAAATTGACACCGTCACCGAATGGGAATACAGCACCATTGATCTGGACGAATATGTTCCCAAAAAAGAAGGCTATAAGTTCGTAAGCTGGTACGCCGATGAAGATTTGACAAAGAAAATCGACGAGGTTTACCTGACGAAAGACACCACCGTTTATGCGAAATGGGAAAAAATAGAGGAAGAAGTTCCTGAAGAACCAGAGGAAACAGAAGAAATCAAAGAGCCTGAAACCATTTCTTTCTTGGATGCGAAGGAAAGCGACTGGTTCTATGAAGCCGTTTCCTATGCGGTGGAAAATGGTTTGATGAGTGGTATGAGCGAAGATATTTTCGCACCCAACACACCTTTGACCAGAGAAATGCTGGCAGTTGTCCTTTATAATGTAGAGGGTCAGCCGGAAAGCACAGGCGTGAACCCCTTCACAGATGTGAAAGCGGATATGTGGTACACAGATGCTATCCTTTGGGCAAATGCGAACGGTATCGTGGCAGGCTATGACAATGGCGCTTATGGTGTGGGCGATCTCATCACCAGAGAACAGTTCGCTGCCATTTTGTATCGTTATGCCCAGTTTAAAGGCTATGACACCACCCAAGGCGGCATGACAGTAAGAGAATTTTCTGATTATGAAAATATTTCTGACTATGCAAGACCTGCCATGGCTTGGGCAGTGAACGCAGGTATCATGGGCGGTATGGACGACAGCACATTGATGCCGCAGGGCAAAGCCACCAGAGCCGAAGCAGCTACCATGCTCATGAATTTCTGTGAAAATATTGTAAAATAATCAATCCAAAAGTCGGAGGCTGAGAAGCTTCCGGCTTTTTGTATTTTCTGGCGCAGTGCCTCTTTTTTGGACGGATTTTCTTTTAACTGATTCGTTACGACGCTCTTTATTTTGTTTTTCATAAGGCGAAGCTTGCTTTCCTTGATGATTGAGGTCACAGCGTTTTTTTGTTAAAATAAAAAATAAGGATTTTGTCAGAGCATGTTTTACACAGAAAAGTGTGTGGAGGAGGAAAAGCCATGACGTACAGTGAATTGGTCAAAAATTTTAACCGCATTCGTGATTATATGCGGGAATTCTATATCTATGGCTTTAAGAGTCGGGAAGAGTATACGAGAAAAAGTGCCCGCTCCTATGATGATGAACGTCGGCGTATAGAAAGCTGGCTGGGGGATTACATGGGATTTCGCCAGAATGCAGGCGGAAAGAATGTGTTTATTTCCATTGACAGCAGGGCAGCGAGTCACAATCCCCTTTATAAAGCATGGAAAACCAAAAGCTTTACGGACGGGGATATTACACTGCATTTTATATTGATGGATATTTTTGCCTCTGCCCAAAAGGCGCTTTCCCTGACAGAAATCACAGAACAGATAGACGAATATCTTTCTGTTTTTCCGGAGCCAAAAACATTCGATGTTTCCACAGTGCGGAAAAAGTTGAATGAATATATTTCCGAGGGAATTGTGTTGGGGGAAAAGCAGGGAAAATCCATGTATTACAGTTGGACAATGGAAAAGTGCGATTTGGATCGGGATATACTGGATTTTTTTTCAGAAATCGCCCCTTGCGGGGTCATTGGGTCTTTTCTGTTGGATCAAGTGAAGGAACAGGACAGCCATTTTTCATTCAAACATCACTACATCACAAGCGCCATGGACAGTGAGATTTTGTGCAGCGTTTTTATGGCAATCAGAGAAAAGCGAAGCGTAATACTGGAAACCTATAACCGCCATAAAGAACGCGTATCTGAGTCCCACGTGGTTCCTCTTCGTGTGATGGTCAGTGCCCAAAGCGGCAGACAGTACCTTATTGCGTATGCGCCGAGATTCAGACGGATTTTATCTTTTCGGACAGATCATATCACTTCTGTAAAAATTGGAGAAGTCAGTGAGCGTTTTGACCAGATGCGACAAAAGCTGGATGAAATGCAGAAACACATGTGGGGTGTCAGCACACAGAACCGATGGGGGAACCGTATGGAACATGTGGAATTTACCATTCGTTATGGAGCCGGGGAAAAGCACATCCCTAAGCGGCTGGAACGGGAAAAACGCTGTGGAACTGTGGTACATCTGGATGAAAATACCAGCAGGTTTACGGCGGATGTATATGATGCCAGTGAATTGATCCCCTGGATTCGGACATTTATCTGCCGTATCACAGAAATCCATATTTCCAATGAGAAACTGGAGGAACAATTTCTGGAAGACATCAAAGCAATGTACGCTCTTTACGGGCTGGAAGATGGTGAAAATCATGATATTTAGTGAATTATATAGTACATACTACCAAACAGTGGCAGCTATACTGAAAGCAGCCATAGATCATCCTGTGGAAGCAACGGAGATGCGGCATATTGTTGAGGAACATGCTTTTGGAGAAAGCATGCTGCATATTTTGCCCGCCATTGAGGAACAACGCTGGCAGCTGATTACACCCGATGGCAAGACACCGCTGCAAAAAGAGCCTTCTATGCCATTGACACTTTTGGAAAAACGATGGCTGAAGGCAATTGCCCATGATCCGCGCATCCGTTTGTTCGGCGATGAATTTTTTGATTTTCCAGATGTAGAACCATTGTTCTTGCCGGAGGATATTCTTGTGTTTGACCATTACGCAGATGGGGATGATTATACAGATGAAGCATATATACACCACTTTCGCTTGATTTTGGATGCCATTAAACATCAGTATCCGTTGAAAATTACACTGCAAAACCGCAGAGAAAATCCGCTGGTCATGAGCGTTTTGCCGCACAGCTTGGAATATTCGGAAAAAGATGATAAATTCCGATTGATTGGTTCTTCTGACCGATACGGCAGTACCATCAATCTGTGGAGGATTATAAGCTGCGAAAAGTGTCAGGATTCCATCAAAGGAAAACTTACCAAGAAAACGGAACGGCAGCGGCGAGTGGTATTTGAATTGGTAGATCAGAGAAAGACATTGGAAAGGGTACTGCTCCATTTTGCCCACTATGAAAAAGAGGCAGAAAAGCTGGATGAAAAGCATTATCGGATTACGGTTGTTTATGACAAAGATGATGAAACGGAAATGGTTATCCGGATTCTTTCCTTTGGGCCAATGATAAAAGTAACGGCTCCTCAGCATTTTGTGGAGTTGATAAAACAAAGATTGATACATCAGAAAAGTTGCGGACTTTAATGTTCGCAACTTTTTTTCCGTGATGAGATTGGAAATAACAGGTAGAATAAGGATACAAACAGAGAAACAAATTCCAAGACGAAATATAACAGTCCAAGAAAGTGATTCTCTGAAACATAAAAGGCGCATACAGCAATTTCGATTGTAGAGGACTCAAAAACCTGACACAAACAGATGCAAATGCGCATCTGTAAATGACGCGCCTTGTAAAAATGAAAAAGGCACCAACAGCAATTTTCATTGACTTTACTTTACATCTGATGGCTTTAGACCATTGGTGCGGGCTAGCCCCGCTTTATATGGTGCCTTGTGCGAATAAGAAAAGGAGAATCATTATGCTGGAATACATAAAACAGGAAGCCGATATGACTACAACAGAAAACGGTGCAGTTACATACGCTTCTACTGGCTCTCGATGTCTGGATTTGTTTGCCACCATTGGGGCACTGCGCAGACAAAACGAAAAAGAAATCATTGCTCGTTTCATTCGAGCTTACACGGAAGAAGCAGATCTGGCCATGAAACTTCTTTTCTTTGCAAGAGATATTCGGGAAGGATTTGGAGAAAGAAAGGTATTTCGGACTGTCCTTCAATGGCTGGCAAAAAACGAACCTGATTCTGTTCGAAAAAATCTGGGGTATGTGGCTGAGTATGGTCGTTTTGATGATCTTTTGGCATTGATGGATACACCCTGTGAAAAAGAAATGCTGGCTTATCTGAGAGAACAGTTTGAAGCAGATATGAAAAATCTTGCAGAGGGAAATCCTGTTTCCTTGTTGGGAAAATGGCTGCCATCTGTCAATGCATCCAATCAGAAAACGGTACATCAGGCAAAAAAGATTGCCAGAGCCTTTGGCTTGCATGACGCAAGTTACAGAAAAGCTTTAACAGCCCTCAGAGCACAAATCCGTATTATTGAGAATTATCTGAGAGAGAAAGATTATACTTTCGATTATGAACAGCAGCCGTCCAGAGCCTTGTTCAAATACAAACAGGCTTTTTGGCGTAACGACAGAGAAAGATATGCGGCTTTTCTTTCAAAGGCGGCTGCCGGAAAGGCAAAGCTTCATGCAGATCATGTGGCGCCTTATGAATTGATACAGCCTTATTTGGGTTGGAGCAATAACGGAAGCTTTTTGCGGGATATTTCTTCGGAAGAAAAGGCTGTACTGAATGCCACATGGGCTTCCATGCCAGATTTTGGCGGAGATGAAAACGCCCTTGCTGTTATCGACACTTCCGGGTCTATGTATTTTGAAGGAAAGCCTGTTCCTGCGGCAGTGGCACTGTCCTTGGGACTGTACTTTGCAGAACGGAATAAAGGGATTTTCCATAATCATTTTATTGAATTTTCTGAAAAACCACAGTTGATTGCCATCAAAGGGGAAACCTTTGCCGACAAACTGCGCTATGTGGCAACATTCAATAAAATTGCGGATACCAATTTGGAAGCAGTCTTTGACTTGATTCTGCAAGCAGCGGTGAAAAATCACGTGCCTCAGGAAGAACTTCCTGCAAAACTAATCATCATTTCGGATATGGAATTTAATGTCTGCGTGAATAATGCGTCAAAAACAGTTTTCAAAAATGCCAAGAGAAGATACGCGGAAAAAGGATACCTCCTGCCGGAAGTTGTCTTCTGGAATGTCGCCAGCAGAAATCGTCAGCAGCCTGTAACGAAGAATGAAAGAGGGGTTGTATTGATTTCCGGTGCTACACCAAGGATTTTTTCCATGGTTGCAGGAGGAAATCTTTCGCCCTATACATTTATGATGGAAGTGCTGCATAGTGAGCGGTATGCTCCCATTGCAGCATAGCTTCAAAGGAGGGAAAAACTATGTTAGAAATCAAAGGAAAAGTAAATACAGCCATTTGTTATGCGAAAGTCATTGAGGATGTTGCCATTGAACAGATTCAAAGAATGTGCGACTATGGATTGACAGAAGGCAGCAAAATCAGAATTATGCCGGATGTCCATGCCGGAAAGGGCTGTACCGTTGGTACGACAATGACAGTCAAAGATAAGGCATGTCCTAATATTGTAGGGGTAGATATTGGATGTGGAATGTATACTGTAAAACTGGCGGAAAAAGAAGTGGACTTTGTGAAACTGGATGAAGCATGTCATTATATTCCTTCAGGCAGAAACGTGTGGGAAGGCAGAATGGAGCGTTTCGATCTGACACAGCTGCGCTGTTACCGCTCTTTGCAGGATGCCAAAAGGCTGGAACGCTCTCTAGGAACATTGGGTGGTGGAAACCACTTTATTGAAGTAGATCAGGCGGCAGATAGCACTTGCTATCTGGTGATCCATTCCGGCAGCCGTAATCTGGGAAAACAAGTGGCTGAAGCGTATCAGCAGCTTGCCATTGACCTGCATATGGGAAAAGAGGACTATTTCCGCCAAAGAGATGAAATCATCCGTACATATAAGGCAGAAGGCAGACGGGCAGAGATTCAGGAAGCTTTGAAAGAACTGAAGAACAATTATGAAACACAGGATTTGCTGATTCCAGAAGATATTTGCTGGCTTTACGGGACATTTTTTGAGGATTACCTGTACGACGTAGAAATCTGTCAGCGTTTTGCAAAGCGCAACAGGGAAAGAATGGCGGAGATCATTCTGGAAAGAACAGGTATGACTGCTGTGGAATCATTCCATACCATTCACAATTATATTGACGTGAATGAAATGATTCTCCGTAAAGGTGCCATTGCGGCACATGCTGGAGAAAAAGTCCTGATTCCCATCAATATGCGGGATGGTTCCATCATTGCGGTAGGCAAAGGCAATGCGGAGTGGAACCAATCTGCACCCCATGGAGCAGGGCGCGTGATGTCCAGAGCAAAAGCAAGAGAAACCCTCAATATGGAGTCCTACAAAGAAGCAATGGCAGGGATCTACACAACTTCTGTCAATGAAGATACACTGGATGAAGCGCCTATGGCATATAAATCATTGGAGGATATTCTGGATGTCATTGGCGAAACAGTGGAGGTCATTGATGTGATGAAACCCATTTATAATTTCAAAGCATCCAACGAAGATGTACCATGGAAAAAGAGGAAGGAGGAGGTCGATGGAACAGACAATTGTCAGGAAACTTCGTGAAATCGAGAAAAATGAGCGTATTCACATTCTCCTTGCTGTGGAATCCGGCAGTCGTGCATGGGGCTTTCCTTCTACGGACAGCGATTATGATGTGCGGTTCATTTATATTCGCCAGAAAGAAGACTATCTGCGGTTGGAAAAAACGAGAGATGTGATTGAATTGCCATTGGACGGCATTTTGGATATCAATGGATGGGACTTGCAAAAAACATTGCGACTTTTCCATAAATCCAATCCCACATTATTTGAATGGTTTTCCTCACCCATTGTATATATGGAAACCCCATTTGCGGATACATTCAGAACTATGATGGGAAATTACTTTTCAACAAAAAGAAGCCTGTACCACTATATTCATATGGCGGAGAAAAATCGCCGTGAATACTTAAATGACCATATGGTCAAAATCAAAAAGTATTTTTATGTACTGAGACCTGTATTGGCATGTCGATGGATTCTGGAAACGAAAACACCGCCTCCTATGCTGTTTTCAGAATTGATGGAGGCAGAACTTCCAGACGCTTTGCGGGAAGAAGTGGAAAGGCTTCTGGAACTGAAACAGAATGTTCCAGAAGTTAAAATGATCGCAAAAGTAGATAAGCTCAATACTTATCTGGAAAATTCCATTGAAGATATCCGCAATACTTTAAAAACACTAAATGAAACAAAAATGGCTGACTGGCAGGAATTGAATGATTTGTTTTTGCAGCAATTGCAGTCTGTTTAAAAATCCGGCATCATGGGACTTCCCTGTGCCGGATTTTTTATTATTTGGAATTTTGAAAAAATTCTTACAAAATGTCATTTTTCCTGTGTTTCCGCTGGTTCTATGATATGATAATAATATAATTGTACATGCAAAAGTACAATCGTAAGGGTGGAGGCATGGTTTGATACATCAGAAAAGAGGGATGGTTATGAAAAACAGTTACAGTATTTTCGGGAAAACACTGGCAGTTCCGCTTCTTTGTTTTGCGTTCCTTTTGCCAGCTGGAGAATGTGCATTAGGGGCAGAAAGTATCAGATGGGAAAAAAACAAGGCTGATATAGGTATTTATCAAACGGAATTATCGGATTTTTATGAAGTTTCTTTTGAGAATCCAGACACTGGAATTTCTGAAAGAACTTTTGAAAGAGATGTAAAAAATGGTATCCGTTTGCTGATGATTAACGGTGGCTTTGTGCCGGAGCCGGATACAGTATTACAGAATGGTATTATATATGCGCCCTTGGAAAAAATTGCGGAACCCCTTGGCATTACCTATGATCTGACACGTCAGGAGGGGAAATATCTGATTTTGCAAAAAGGCGATACAACCCTTGTTTTTCCAAGATATAATGAGAGTACTGTGTTGCTGAATAGTCATGAAATGGCTGCATCTTATTACCTGTGTGATTATGATCATTTATATGTGCCTCTGCGTTTTGTTGTTGAGACCTTTGGAGGAAAGGTGCAATATGTGGATGACTACGAGAAGACATTTTGCAACGAGGATAATTCAGAATTTCCCAATAGGGTAAAAGTCAATGTGATTGCCATTGAAATACCGGATGGAACAAAGCCCCAATACGTTTCTAAAGATGGTATGGAAAAAATCATTGATGTTTCCGTTCAGTATCGGCAGGATTTGATTGCGGCAAGAGAAGAAGCAAATCAGAAAATTGAGGAGAAGTTTTACTATGATGCTTCGGCAGTTACCTATACTGGGAAAAAACTTGGCAGATTTTATGTGTACGAGTTAAAAGAGTTTGAAAATTTCCCGATCTACTTCAATGAATATACAGGAGAAATTTATAGCGAAGCGGTTGGATTGCCTCTCGTTGGACTGGATAAACATTTTATTAATATTGGTTTTATGCTTTCGTAATGGATAAAATGGGGGAAGAATGATGAAAAAACGCAGGATTTTTCTGGCTGCCGCATGTGCTTTGTGTGTGATATTGAGCCTTTGTAAAGTAATGCAGCCAGATACACGATCCGTACAGATACAAGAAGAAACCGTTCCTTATATCTCTCAGGATGGAAAAACATTTCTGTATCTGAAAGATCTTCTGCACTGTGGATTTTTTGTAGATATAGCGGAAAGTCATACATTGGAAACCAGATCGGATATGGTATCAGAAATCGTTTTGTGGCAGGATGACATTTATCCAGAGGAATACGACGAAATCGGTGATATACCTCATATGCAGGATGGTTGGAAATATGAAACATATATCAATGGTATACAGCTCGCCACTTATGCTTATGATGGTGAATTGTTGATTGATGCGGAAGAATTGATTGGAGAAGGCATTGCTTTAAAACAAGATGGCGAAATGGCGGGAAAAACCGTATTTTATGATGAGAATGGAAATGGAGAAGTGCTGCCGGAAAGACTGGAACAGATTACAAAAACCAACAGGAATTCCATTCATGGCAATCCGGAAGCGCCAAACAGATTTTCATTTGAAAATTGCTCCCAGTATTTGATGCAGGCGAGAAAAAACACGTCATATCTTCTGTCCATTCATGCAATGGAGAAAGGGGATATTCTGAAAACAAAGGAAGACTCCTTTCCTTTGGAAAAGGTACGCGCGGGAGAATGTGCAGGTGTTTCGATTCTGACCCTTCAGGAAGAATATACGGAACTTTCTGTTGTGCTGAAGAAATTGGATATCTCTTATACCTTAAACAAGGGAAAGTTAGAATTAAAAGGGAAGGGTAATGGGAAAGCCATCCAATGGAAAAATACGGATGCCATAGGTACTATTCAAAAATATCCGTATCGTATGTTTGGTATGACTTTGGAACTGTCAACTGGAGAGAAACTGCATTGTTTATATGATGGTGAGACACTTTTTGCAGCTAACAGGGATCTGGAACAGACGGAGGTTTGGAAAAAACAAGAATATGCTTATGAGAAAGGTGATTGGGTACCTTCAGAAACAAACAACATTTAGAATGTGTTTTAAAGCAACGCTGGCAGCCGGGAATATATTGGTGATATTTTTGGTTGTTGGCAAGATTGCTTTGCAGATTTTATTATTTTGAAAAATTTCATCAAAATTTATCACAAAACAGAGTAAAAAGATATGTTTTTGACAAAAAAACATTCATCTTCGTGAAATACACAATTTCCATTTGACACTGAAAATAAAGTATGCTACTATCGAACCGTGGATTATATGACTGACGGAATCGTGGATCTAACCACATGGAGTATAATCGTTACCACAAGCCGACCGTCTGGGCAGGAAAAGCCTGGGCGTGCGGCTTTTTCTATTTCAAAAAATTGGATAGAAAGAGGTGATGATATGCAAGCAGGAAAAATCCATTCCATTGAGTCTATGGGACTTGTGGATGGGCCTGGAATCCGTACCGTTCTTTTTCTGCAGGGGTGCCGACTTCGGTGCCGTTACTGCCATAACCCTGATACATGGCAGCTCTCCGGCGAAAAAGAAATGGATGTAGATCAAATTATGAAGATGCTGAAACGTTATCGTCCCTATTATGGCAAAACAGGTGGTGTCACCTGTTCCGGTGGGGAACCTTTGTTACAGGCAGAGTTTGTAACAGAATTGTTCAAAGCCTGCAAGGCAGAAAATATTTCCACATGCCTAGATACGGCAGGATATGGAAATGGCTCCTATGATGCATTGCTGGATTATACAGATCTGGTGATTTTTGACATCAAGCATATGGTACCGGAGAACTATCATGAGCTGACAGGAGGAGAGATTACTGTTGCTACGGCGTTTTTGGAAGCGGTGAAGGCAAATGGTGTTCCTCTTTGGATCAGACATGTGGTGGTGCCTGGTCTGACTGACGGGGAATCGCATATCCGGCAATTGGGAGAAATGATTAAAACAATCCCCAACGTGCAGAAAGTGGAACTTTTGCCTTATCATACCATGGGCGTGGAGAAATACCATGCCTTAGGCATTCCTTATTCTCTGGAAAATGTTCCGTCTTTGGAACAGAAAAAATTACAGTATCTTCAAAATGTATTGACGGAAATGATTGCATAACTTGTGGTTAGAAAGGATGACGTAAATATGAATACAACAGCTTGGCAGGGTTTTCAGATAGGAAAATGGACAAACGAAATTGATGTCAGAAACTTTATTCAGAAGAATTACACCCTTTACGAAGGCGATGACACCTTCCTGGAAGGGGTTACAGATAGAACACAGAAAGTATGGGATAAATGCCATGAACTGATTTTGGAAGAAATGAAAAAGGGCATTTTGGATGTAGAAACCAATATTGTATCCGGCATTGATAATTTTGCACCTGGGTACATCGATCAGGAGAACGAAGTCATTGTTGGCTTACAGACAGATGCGCCTCTGAAACGGATCGTAAACCTTTATGGCGGCATGAAAATGGCAAAAAGTGCATTGGAGCAGTATGGCTATGAATTGAATCCACAGTTAGAAAAGGATTTCCATGCTTATCGGAAAACCCATAACGAAGGCGTATTCGACGCATATCCAAAGAGAACAAAGGTGGCGAGACATGTGGGCCTTCTGACAGGCTTACCTGATGCCTATGGTCGTGGACGTGTCATTGGAGATTATAGAAGAGTTGCTTTGTATGGTGTTGATTTTCTCATTGGTGAAAAAGAGAAAGAACAGGATATGTTTGATGGGCCTATGACAGATGAAAGAATCCGTTTGCGAGAAGAAATCAGCATGCAGATTCAGGCACTGAAAGAAATGAAATCCATGGCAATGAAATATGGTGTGGATATCAGCGAACCTGCAAAAAATGCCAAAGAAGCCGTACAGTTTTTGTATATGGCGTATCTGGCAGGGGTAAAAGAAAACAACGGAGCGGCCATTTCTCTGGGCCGTACATCCACTTTCCTCGATATTTATATTGAAAGAGATTTGAAAAACGGTGTAATTACAGAAAAAGAAGCACAGGAACTGATCGATCAGTTCATCATTAAATTAAGACTGGTGCGACATCTGAGAACACCGGAATATAATGAACTTTTCGGTGGAGATCCCACGTGGGTGACAGAAGCCATTGGCGGTGTCAGCATTAACGGCAGACCTTTGGTTACAAAAAACTCTTTCCGTTATCTGCATACCCTGACAAATCTGGGAACAGCGCCAGAACCCAATATGACTGTTCTGTGGAGCAGAGATCTTCCTGAAGAATTTAAGAAATATTGTGGGAAAATGAGTATTTTGACAGACTCTATCCAGTATGAAAATGACGATGTCATGCGTCCTCTTTACGGCGATGATTACGCTATCTCCTGCTGTGTATCTGCTATGCGTGTGGGAAAACAGATGCAGTTCTTCGGCGCAAGAGCAAATCTGGCAAAATCCTTGCTGATGGCGTTGAATGCCGGTGTGGATGAACTGCAAAAAGTGCCAGTGGTTCCAGGCATTGAACCATTGGAAAAAGATGTACTTGATTTTGACGAAGTTTGGGATCGTTATAAAAAAGTGCTGGACTATGTTGCGGAGCTTTATGTGGATACCATCAATATCATCCACTATATGCACGATAAATATGCATATGAAGCAAGTCAGATGGCGCTCCATGACGGCAATGTGGAACGACTGACTGCCTTTGGTATGGCAGGTATTTCCGTTGTGGCAGACTCTCTTTCCGCCATCAAATTTGCCAATGTGACTCCTGTGCGGGATGAAAACGGTGTAACCGTTGATTTTAACGTAGAAGGGGATTTCCCGAAATATGGCAATGACGACGACCGTGTGGATGAGCTGGCAGTGGAAGTGGCAACTTATTTTTCCAATGCGTTGAAGAAACATCCTATTTATCGCAATGCAAAGCATACTTTGTCTGCTCTGACCATCACCAGTAATGTGATGTATGGAAAGAAGACTGGTACAACACCAGATGGCAGAAAGCATGGGGAACCTTTAGCTCCTGGTGCAAACCCCATGCATGGCAGAGATGAAAATGGAGCGTTGGCTTCTTTGAATTCTGTCGCAAAAATTCCTTACAGAAATGTCTGCCAGGATGGTGTTTCCAATACATTCTCCATTGTTCCTGATGCCTTAGGAAAAGATGAAACACAACGTATTGAAAATCTGGTTCATATTCTGGATGGTTATTTCTATCAGGGAGCACACCATCTGAATGTCAATGTCATGAATAGAGATATTCTGTTGGATGCCATGGAACATCCTGAAAAATATCCAACACTGACCATTCGTGTTTCTGGTTATGCTGTAAATTTCAATCGCTTGTCTAAAGACCAGCAGAGAGAAGTTATTATGCGTACCTTCCATGAAGCGGTATAAATATGAAAATAAAAAAGTCGAGCTCTTTATAGAGTCTCGGCTTTTTATTTTGTAACAATTTCCATCCGATGTGAAAATAATGTAAAGATATAAAAGTATTAATTTACATTTCTGTAAATAAGTGGTAGTATATGTCGATGTTGGTTATAGGACATTATGAGACCAGAGTCCACTCTGTGCGGACAGTGCTTAGATATGACATGGTGTCATATAGAATATTTGTCTTTTGGAAGAGCAGAAATGGAATCTGAAAAGGTTTGAAATTTTTCTGAGATATTCAGAAAATGGATGGCTTGAAAATTTGAAATGTATGATGCAGATTTGAAGAGAGCATCATTTTTTTTGTGAGGAAAGCCGCTGTTGGCAAAGGTCAATACATGTTTTTAACCAATGACAGCTTGTTTCCTCTCTGACAACTGCACCACCTAGAACTAAGTAATCACTAAAATAAGGTTCCTCCGTAGGCGGAATGGAATCAAATTTCTGTATGATCCGTTTTAGTTTCTGTAATTTTGCTTGATGCAGGGCTAATTGGTGTTCCAGTAGTTCAATGCGTTTTTCCGGTGGAAGACAACTGGAAAAGTATAATTGCAGCCGAAATTCATCTTTGGTGTTTGGCTGCAATGGAAGTTTTTTGGATTCCCAATGCAAAAAATCGCTGCGTCCTTCTTCTGTAATGGAATATACCTTCTTTTCCAATACAGTACCGGAAATCTCAACTTCATATTTTACCAGCCCTTTTTGTGTCAAAGATTTTAATTCAGGATAAATTTGGCTGTGTTTTGCGCGCCATGATCCCAGAAGGCTGTGTTCAATTGCTTTTGTCAATTCATAGCCTGTCATCTCTTGTCGGTTCAATAACCCAAGGATGGCATATTTTAACGTCCCCATATATTTCACTCCTTATTTGTACCTATGCCATGAAAATCAATTGTATTATATCACAAACATTTTAACTTGACTAGAATTACATGTTAAAAAAAACATGGAATTTTAAACATGTAAATATTGACATGTTGTAATTGTAGTGCTAATATGAGTGCGTGTTCGAAGCGTATATCATCAATACACGGAAACACCCTGGAATTTATGACAACAAAGGAGTGTGGTGTGATTGGACGAGGACAATGAAAATAGGATGCTGGATTACATCTAGTATGCCAGAGCATATGAGAATACCCGTAGTGGTTTTTATCTCATAATGGTAATAAGGAATTATGGAATCAAATATTTGTTATTTTTGTGAACGCCCGAATGGGAAGCGCAGACGAACTGATATTTCTGGAGATGCCGGATGTGGTTTGTTGCGGAGACAGAAAGAAGGGATGAGGCAGCAAAAAATGCAAAAAAGAAAATACACGATCGGAAAGTACTGAAAAAAAGACAGTTTCACAGTGAAAAAATCAGAAAATTCTTTGGCAATTCTATTGTTTGAATTGTCCTGCATGTTCTCAAAAGACATTGGGTATAATTTCCTACAAAATGAAATCATTTCTGCCGATTTCAGAGAAAAAAGACGAAAATAAAAAAACACTTACATGACACAAAAGAAATTACTACAATATTTCTTGTGGACAAAAAAGGCAGTAATGGAAATAAAAGGAGGATAATTATGCCGCAGAATAAAAGAGAAAGTCTGATTTATACTGTATTGATGTGTTTTGTAATGGTGTTTTGGATGAGCATGTATAATGTTACACTCCATATGGGCGGGCCATCTTTTGATGTGTTGCGGGAAGGCTGGCTTGGTTTTCCCATTGCTTACATATACGCCATGTGCTTTGACTGGTTTTTGGTTTCCAAATTGGCAAAAGGCTTTGCCTTCCGCTTTCTGGTAAAACCTGAAAGCAGCACACTGCGTAAGGTCATTTGCATTTCCACATGTATGGTTGTGCCTATGGTCATTGTCATGAGTTTGTATGGCGGACTGGAAGTATGTGTCAGAACGGGAGAATGGGGACAGCTTGGTATGATCTGGCTGACCAATATTCCCAAAAACTTTATCATGGCTTTGCCATTCCAGCTGCTCATTGCAGGCCCCATTGTACGAAAAGTATTCCGCAGTGCTTTCCCGGTAGGAAGTGTACAATAATGTAAAAAAGGAGTAATCATATGGGAAGTTTAGCAGAAGAACTGATGAACGAGCTGAACTGTGAAACGGCATTTACCATTCCTGTATTTGGCGGGATACCGGTTCCGGAATCCGTGGTAGCTACATGGATCATCATGGCTTTTCTTGTAGTGGCTTCGCTTTATCTGACCAGAAATCTGCAAATCGTGCCAACAGGAAAACGTCAGGTTTTTGTGGAATCCTGTGTGACATTTTTACAGGATTTTTTCACGGGGATTTTTGGTGAACATGGTAAAAGATATGTGCCATATCTGGGAACGGTGCTTCTGTTCATAGGCTGTGCGAACCTTATCGGACTTTTTGGCATTAAACCGCCAACAAAGGATCTGAATGTGACAGCAGGACTTGCCATCATGAGCATTGTGCTCATTGAGTACGCAGGCATTCATCAGAAAGGTGTGAAAGGCTGGGTAAAAAGTTTTGCAGAACCTATGCCTATCATCACCCCCATTAATATTTTGGAAATCTTTATCAAGCCGCTGTCTCTTTGCATGCGACTTTTTGGGAATGTATTGGGTGCATTTGTCGTTATGGAACTGATCAAGATCATTGTACCGGCGATCATTCCAGTGGCATTCAGCCTGTACTTCGATATTTTCGATGGACTGATTCAGGCTTATGTATTTGTATTTCTGACTGCTTTGTTTATCAAAGAAGCCATAGAATAAAAAAGAATTTAGGATATTCAAGGAGGAAATAGAAATGACAACTTTAATCGCGATTGGTGCAGGTATTGCAGTATTTACAGGTATTGGCGCAGGTATCGGTATTGGTATCGCTACATCTAAAGCCGTAGAATCCATTGCAAGACAGCCCGAAGCAGAAAGCAAAATCAGCAAAACACTGCTGCTTGGTGCCGCACTGGCCGAAGCAACTGCAATTTACGGCTTTGTTATTGCATTGCTGATTATCCTGTTCTTAGGCTGATAAAAGGAGAATGTGGAAATGTTAACGCTGAATTGGAATATTATTTGGACTTTTGTTGATTTGATCGTACTGTATGTCCTTTTGAAAAAATTTCTGTTCGCAAGGGTACAAAAAGTTCTGGATCAGCGGCAGGAAATGATTCAGGGACAAATGGATCATGCCAAAGAGCAGGAGGCATTGGCAAACCAGAATCTCCAGCAGGTCCGGGAAACCGTGGAAAATGCCACAAAAGAGGCAAGGGAAAAGGCACAGCGCATTTTGGAGGCAGCCAGCAGAAAAGAAAAAGAACAATTGCAGGCTTCTGAAGAAGAGGCAAAACGCATTTTGATTTCATCCAGAAAGCAGGCTGAGCAGGAACGGAAAAAACTGCTGGCAGATACCCAGGATGAAATGGTTACCATTGCCATGCTTGCTGCAAGAAAAGCAGTGGGGAACAATATCAACGAAGAAAAAGAAAAAGCGCTCTTTGAAGATTTGCTGAAGAAGGTAGGTGAAGCGTGATGGCAGAAAATTTCACAAAAGAATTTTTTGAAGAAAATCGAATTTTGAAGGCGATCATTCATTATGCCAAAAGACCTTCTGAAGGAGATTTGCAGGAGCTGAAAAAAATCCTCCAGAAAACATACAATGCCACAGACGTGGTGCTGGAGGAACATCAAAATGATGACATTCTGGGCGGTTATATGCTTCAGATTGGGAACAAAGTTTTTGACAATACATTCAAACTGACTTTTGACAAACTGGAACGTCAGCTTCGGAAAGAAAAAGGCAGAGAAGATATCATCTCCATTATGAAAAGTGATATCAATGGTTTTGAAGATGAATTTTCCATCGAGGAAGGCGGCTATGTACACCATCTTCATGACGGGATTGCTGCGGTAAAAGGTATCTCAAAAGCCATGTATGGTGAAATCGTATTGTTTGAAAACGGTCTGAAAGGTCTGGTACAGAATATCGATGAAACAGAAATCCTTTGCATGGTTCTGGGTGACGAGCAGACTTTGACAGAAGGCACCCGTGTGCTGCGTACCAAACGCAGAGCCGGTATTCCCGTAGGGGACAGCATTCTGGGACGTGTTGTGGATGCCTTGGGTGCTCCCATTGACGGCAAAGGTGAAATTGAGGCAAAAGACTGGTATATGCTAGAAAGAAAAGCAGCTGGCGTCATTGAAAGACAGTCCGTCAATGTTCCTTTGCAGACAGGGATCATGGCCATTGACTCTATGTTCCCTATTGGACGTGGTCAGAGAGAATTGATTATCGGCGACAGACAGACTGGTAAAACAGCCATTGCCGTAGATACCATTCTGAACCAGAAAGATAAAGATGTCATCTGTGTATATGTAGCCATTGGTCAGAAAGCCTCTACCATTGCGCAGGTCATGACCAATTTAAAAAAGCATGGTGCTATGGATTATACCGTTGTAGTTGCGGCAACAGCCAGCGCACCAGCAGCATTGCAGTACTTGGCACCTTATTCGGGTACTGCCATTGCGGAATACTTCATGGATCAGGGAAAAGATGTTCTCATTGTTTATGATGATCTGTCAAAACATGCGGTGGCATATCGTGCGCTGTCCTTGTTGTTGGAACGTTCTCCCGGACGTGAAGCATATCCTGGTGACGTATTCTATTTGCATTCTAGATTGTTGGAACGTTCTTGCCGTATGGATGAAGCCCATGGGGGCGGCTCCATTACTGCACTGCCCATCATAGAAACACAGGCAGGGGACGTTTCTGCGTACATCCCTACCAACGTTATTTCTATTACCGATGGTCAGATTTATCTGGAAAGCGATTTGTTCTTCGAAGGTTTCCGCCCTGCGGTTAACGTAGGTCTTTCCGTATCCCGTGTAGGCGGTGCGGCACAGACCAAAGCCATTAAGAGTGTCAGCGGTACATTGCGTATCGACTTGGCGCAGTATAAGGAAATCGAATCTTTCTCCCAGTTCAGTTCTGAACTGGATACCAGCACAAGAGAACAGATCGAATATGGTCAGCAGCTGATGGAATTGCTGAAACAGCCTTTGTATCAGCCAAAATCTCTGGAAAGACAGGTTATTACCCTTTGTGTTGCCACCAGTAGGAAACTCCTTGGCATTCCTAAAGAAAAGGTCGCTGGTTTTGTGGCTGACTTTTATGGACATATGGAAGAAAATAAACCTGAAATTCTGGAATTTATCAGAAATGAAAAACAATTTACACCGGAACAGAAAGAAGCTGTTCTAGCAGAATTAGACGTATTCAAGAAGGAGCAAGGATATGGCAAGCAGTAAAGAAATACAGGATCGTATGAAAAGTATTTCAGACACCATGAAGATCACAAATGCAATGTATCTGATCTCCTCATCCAAATTGCGAAAAGCAAGAAAAAATATGGAGCAGGTGTATGATTACTTTCATACCATTCGCCGAAGCATTGGCGACATTTTGCATCATATACCAGAAATGGAACATCGCTTTTTGGAACCTGTGGATGGCCCCGATTTTGCTGGGAAACGGGCTTATATTGTCATCACGGCAGATAAAGGTCTTGCTGGGGCATATAATTTGAACGTGGAAAAGAAAGCAGAACAGGAATATCATGCCCATCCCGATGCTCGTTTCTTTGTCATTGGACAGGTGGGACGCCATTATTTTTTGCACAAACAGATTCCCTTTGAAGAAGATTTTTTATATTCTTCTCAAAAGCCTACTTTGCAGCGAGCAAGGCAGATTACGGTAGACCTGCTGGATGAAGTAAGAAATGAACGAGTGCAAGAAATATATATCATTTATACACGTATGAAAAATGGTCTGCAATCGGAACCCGTGATGATGAAGCTGCTGCCTCTTTCCCGTGAGCAGTTTTATCATAAAGATATGGGGCTGCCGGAAGGTGACGAACCGGAAGTACCGGAAGAGTTTTTCCCGGATGCGGCTTCTGTGTTCAACCAATTGGCACCTATTACCATGCAGGGCATTATTTTCAGTGCATTGACAGAAAGTTACTGCGCAGAACTCAATGACCGTATGGTTGCTATGGATGGCGCAACCAAAAACGGAACGGAAATGTTACAGCAATTGCAGCTGCAATACAACCGCTTACGTCAGGGAAGTATCACACAGGAAATCACGGAAGTCATTGCTGGTGCGAAAGCCCAGAAAAAGAAGCGGTTGTAAAGGAGGAACTGGTGTATGGAACAAGGAAAAATCATACAAATCATGGGTGCTGTTGTGGACGTGCGTTTTCCGCAGGAGCATGTACCCAAAATTCAGGAAGCACTGACTGTTGTGGTAGAAGACCATACACGGGTAATGGAAGTAGCACAGCAGTTGGGGGAAGGCGTCGTGCGCTGCATTATGATGGATACCAGCGAAGGTCTTTCCAAAGGATTGGAAGTTACCGCAACAGGTGCCGGCATTACGGTTCCTGTTGGCGAAAAAGTATTGGGCAGAATGTTTAACCTTTTGGGGGAACCCATTGACGGCGGCGAACCTGTGCAGGCGGAAGAGCACTGGCAGATTCACCGGAAAGCCCCTGATTTTGAAAAACAGAGCCCAGCAGTAGAAATACTGGAAACAGGTATCAAAGTTATCGACCTGTTGGCGCCGTATGCAAAAGGCGGTAAGATCGGTCTGTTCGGTGGTGCTGGTGTTGGGAAAACCGTGCTGATTCAGGAACTGATTCATAATGTAGCCACAGAACATGGCGGTTATTCCATTTTCACAGGCGTTGGCGAACGTTCAAGAGAAGGCAATGACCTGTATTGGGAAATGAAAGAATCTGGCGTATTGAGCAAAACTGCTTTGGTATTCGGTCAGATGAACGAAGTCCCCGGTGCCAGAATGCGTGTTGCAGAAACAGGTTTGACTATGGCAGAATACTTCCGTGATCGGGAACATCAGGACGTATTGCTGTTCATTGATAATATTTATCGTTTTGTACAGGCTGGCTCTGAAGTATCTGCATTGCTGGGTCGTATGCCTTCTGCTGTTGGTTACCAGCCTACACTGGCAAATGAACTGGGGCAGTTACAGGAACGTATCACTTCCACAACAGATGGGTCTATCACTTCTGTACAGGCAGTATATGTGCCTGCCGATGACTTGACTGACCCTGCGCCTTCCACAACATTTGCCCATCTGGATGCCACAACGGTATTGTCCAGAAAAATCGTGGAACAGGGGATTTATCCCGCTGTTGACCCCTTGGCTTCTTCCTCCAGAATTCTGGAAGCGGATATCGTAGGGGAAGAACATTATCAGACAGCCATGAAGGTACAGCAGATGCTGCAGAAATATCAGGAATTGCAGGATATTATCGCAATTTTGGGTATGGATGAACTGAGCGACGAGGATAAACTGACAGTTTATCGTGCCAGAAAGATTCAGCGTTTCCTGTCTCAGCCATTCTCTGTGGCTGAAAACTTCACAGGCGTGAAAGGTGTATACATCCCTTTGGCAGAGACCGTTCGTGGTTTTAAAGCCATTGTATCTGGTGAAATGGATGACTATCCGGAAGCGGCATTCTTTAATGTTGGAACCATAGATGATGTGAAGAAAAAAGCGGAATTGATGGCACAGGGCGCGTAAGGAGGCGGCAATATGACACAGTTTCAGTTGAAGATTTCCTCCAGCAGCGGTCTGTTTTATGAAGGTACCTGCGAAAGTTTGGTAGTTCCCACCAGCGATGGGGAATATGGCGTTCTGGCGAACCATGTTTCCATGGTAATCGGCATTGCCATTGGCATTCTGCGTTATAAACTGGATGGAAAATGGTATTATATAGCTGTTGGACAGGGGTTTGCCCGTGTCGTGGGGAATACAGTCACCATGGTCGTAGACAGTGCGGAAAGACCGGAAGATGTAGACGCAAAACGTGCGCAGGAAGCAAAAGAACGTGCAGAGGAACGCATTGCTTTGCAGACAAGCCGAAAAGAGTATTATCGTGGTCAAATGGCAATGGCAAGAGCTATGACACGTTTGAAGATCAAAGAAAAGAAATTCATGTAATTTATTTGATGAAGTAGTAGTATGGAATGAAAAGGCAGAACCGGGGAAGGTTCTGCTTTTTCTGTTATGATGTAGAAAAAATTAAATTTGACGGAATGGAAAACAAAGGCCATAATGGAATCAGTACAGATTGTGAGGAGAGGATCGAATGCGGATATTGGTTGTAGAAGACGAAATGGATATGAACCGTTTGCTGGTAAAAACATTAAAACGGGAAGGATACAGCGTAGACGGCTGTTTTGATGGAGAAGAAGCATGGCTGCATCTGATGGGCGCGGAATATGATGCTGTGGTACTGGATGTGATGATGCCGAAAAAAGATGGCTATACGCTGATACAGGAATTACGGGACAAGGGGAAAGACATTCCTGTACTGTTTTTAACCGCAAAAGACAGCATTGCAGATCGAGTGAAAGGATTGGATTTAGGGGCAGATGATTATCTGATCAAACCTTTTGATTTTGATGAGCTTTTGGCAAGAATTCGGGCTATGACAAGAAAATATGCGGGAAACAGAAATAACTGTTTTACCGCTGGAAGCCTGACGATGGACGTAAAAAGCCATGTTGTTACAAGAGACGGCAAAGAGATTACCCTGCTGCCAAAGGAATTTTCCATTCTGGAATATCTTTTGCGAAATAAGGGGAATGTTGTTTCCAGAGAGCAGATTGAAGATCGCATTTGGAATTATGAGTATTCCAGTAATTCCAATAATGTGGATGTGTATATGAGTAAACTCCGTAAGAAAATTGATGATGGTTATGACACGAAACTCATCCATACCATCCGTGGCGTTGGTTGGGTACTGCGTGAGGAGGAACAAGGGGGAAAATCATGAAACGTATTTCCATTAAACTGAAAATCACCATCTGGTATTTTATACTTATGACTGTTATGGGGATGCTGCTGATTGGTTTTCTCTGGTTTGTCAGCAATGCTGTCACGACACAGACGGCTATGAATAACGTATCACAGATAGTACGCAATAATTTAGAAGAAGTGGATGTGGCAGATGGAAAACTGCAGTTGGGTGATGAGTTTCAGTTTTATCAAAATGGCGTATATTCTGTGATTTACAGTCAGAAAGAATCTCTGCTGGCAGGTCAGATTCCAGCTTCTTTTACCGTTTCAGAACCCTTTGAGAATGGTCTGACTCGTATGGTTTCTGATGGAGAGAATCGATTTTATGTTTTTGACCTTTGGTGCCCCTTTGGATGGGATAATGGCGTATGGGTAAGAGGGGTTATGGAAGTATCAGAAGATACGATGATGATTCGAAATCTGGTTATGAGTTCCGCCGCAGCCATGCCTATCTTTATTCTGCTGGCAACCATTGGCGGTTATTTGATTGCAAAGCGTGCTTTCCGACCTCTGGAGCAGATGATACAGACAGCTGATACCATTAGTGAAGCATCGGACTTGTCTGCAAGAATGGAAATACCTGAGGGCAATAATGAATTTACCAGACTGGCAACGACTTTTGATAAAATGTTTGCAAGGTTGGAAAAATCGTTCGAAGCGGAACAGCAGTTTACTGCCGATGCTTCCCATGAGTTGAGAACGCCTACTTCTGTTATCAAAAGTGCCTGTGAGTATGCGAAAAAGTATGAAGAAACGCCGGAAGAACGTGCGGAAACCATTGATATGATCTATCGGCAGGCAGTGAAAATGTCTGATTTGATTTCTGAGCTTCTCAGTATTACCAGATTGGATCAGGGGACAGAATCTGTGAAATTTGCTCCGGTGAATTTTGCTGATTTGATTCATAAGACTTGCGAAGAAAATGGATATGATCTCACAAGATTCCATTTTGCATTGGATGATACCATTGTATTGCAGCTGGATATGTCGTTGATGGGACGTTTGATTCAGAACCTGGTAGAAAATGCCATTAAATATGGTAAGGCTGATGGTCAGATTTGGATAAAGCTGGAACGAAAAGGCAATGAGGTTTTGTTCCATGTGAAAGATGATGGTATTGGCATCGCCAAAGAGGAGCAGGAAAAAATCTGGAAGCGTTTTTACCAAGTGGATGCTTCCCGTACTGGCAAACGTGGTGCTGGTCTGGGTCTTTCCATGGTACAGAAGATTGCGGAACTGCATCATGGATATATGGAGCTCAAAAGCGCACCAGGAAAAGGCAGTACATTTACACTTCATTTGCCAGAATCACAGAAATAAAAAAATTTAAAAATTCTTTCCAAATTTCATGTTTCTTTCATGTTTGCAGGTTATGATAAGTACAACAAAGAAAACAAAACATAACCGAAGCAAAAGGGAGGCGTTTATATGAAATATTTAGGTAGATTGACATTAATGGCAGCAGCAGCGTGGATGATGACAGGCTGTGTACAGCAGACAAAACAGGCGGAATATCTGGGCGTTGATGAAGCAAAAGCCATCGCATTGGCAGCGGCAGATATTACTGAAAGTGACGCAGTATTTACCACAGCGGAATTGGCAGAAAAAAATGGACTTTCCTATTATGAAATTGATTTTACCGTAGGCGGTCAGGAATATGATTACGATATCGATGCCATCAGTGGTAAGATCATTGAGAACCAGACAAAGGCAGTCGATGAAACTGCTGTGGCAAATACAGCAAATGTAGCTTCAGACGGACAGGTTACACTGGAAGAAGCAAAGGAAATTGCACTGAATCATGCGGGACTGAGTGCAGATGGAGTAACTTTCATCAAAGGCAAACAGGAACGTGATGACGGCAGAGAAAAATACGATATCGAATTCTATACTTCTGATTTCAAAGAATACGACTACGAAATCGATCCAAAAACAGGAGAGATTCTTTCTTATGACTATGACGCAGAAGATTATGCACCTCAAAAATCATCCGCTGGAAACAGCAGTGCCATTACAGAAGCAAAAGCCAAAGAAATTGCAGTAGCGCAGGTTTCTGGTGCCACAGTGGATGACATTCGAGAATGGGAAGCAGATTATGATGATGGACGTCTGGAATATGAAGGTAAAATCTATGACGCAGATACAGAATATGAATTTACCATTGACGGGTACAGTGGTTCCATCATTAGCTGGGAAACAGAGCCTCTGCGCCGCTAAATAACATCAGAATACAGAAAAACGGCTAAAGCCTTTTGGTTTTAGCCGTTTTTTATATTGCCAAAACTTTAAGGAATGCGTAAGAAAAAAGTCTTGACTATGAAATATTACTGATGTAATATTTAGAAAAATATTTTTTTGATTTTAAATATTACGTTTGTAATAAAATGAGGTGGAAAGAATGTATAGAAAAAGGTTACTTGTTTTATGTGTGCTTGCTGCAACATTGGGATGTTCCTGCGCAAAGGTAGAAACAGAACTGCCAGCAGAAATGGATGTTGGTGAGCAGACATCTTTTGATGAAGAAAAGTCCCTTCACATCATTGATATTTCTTTAGCGTCAATGGAAACACAGACGGAAAATACTTCTGAAACGAAATTGGCGAAGATCAAACGGGTCATACAAAGACTGGAAGAACAAGGATATGCTGCCATAGACAGTAAAAATCAGATCAATATGGTTTGTGCAGATCAGGCAATTGATTTTTGTCAGGCGGTAGAAGAAAAGGGGCAGGATGATTTTATGCTTACAGTGATTTCAGATACATTTCAGTGGATCATATATGATTTTCACTGTGCCGATGGAGCTGTTACAGTGGCAAGAAATATCTACCAATATGAAGATGGTGATATGCAATTGGAAGATTCAGCTGTTTACACAGCTTCAGATTGGAAATATACAGCGGAAGGATATATCATGTTTTCCGGCAGTTGGTATTCAGAAGCATATTACCTTTTTGCATTGAGCGATATGCAAGAAAAAGTTGCTCTTCGGGTACTTCCGTTGGATGAGAAATGCCGCGCTTTGAATGAAGCTTATATGATGCCTATTGGCTATGTGAAAAATAATATGTTTCTAGTGGACTGGAGTGAAGATGATTTTTCTACACTTGATTTTTATGATCTGTTTGACATTTTTTACCATCAGATTTATGGAAAAGAAGTACCATATGAACCAAGTGATAATTTGGGTGTCGGCACAGTCTATCAAATTCCCAAAGAGGAATTTGAGCATATCATGATGGCATATCTGAATATTGACAGCGAAACATTACAGCAAAAAACATTGTATCACACAGACAGGAAAACATATGAATATCGTCCTCGAGGATTTTATGAGGCAGAATATCCAGAGCATCCATATCCGGAAGTGGTAGATTATACGGAAAATGCGGATGGAACCATCACGTTGCTAGTAAATGTGGTATTTCCCTATGAAGGCCTGTCCAAAGTATTTTCTCATGAAGTGATGGTACGTCCGCTGGAAAATGACGGTGTGCAATATGTTTCCAATCATGTGATACCATCAGAAGATAACATAGAAGAAAGCTGGTATAAACCGAGGCTGACGCTGGCAGAATGGGCAGAAGTTTATGGAGCGGAATAAAAATTATGAAAAGGCAGGCGAATGACTGTTGAAAGAACAAATTGAAAAACTTTACGAAAAACAAAAGAGCGGACGGTTAAAGGCTGTCGTAATATGTGTGATTACTTATTTTGCTATGATTGGCATCGTCAGTATGTTTTTAGGCAGTCCTTTTCCACACAAAACACAAATTCTTTTCATGGAAACCATGGTAAATGGATGGATCAATACCCATGGATATTTGTTGATTCTTTGCGGAATCATCGGAATTTTTGTAGGCATAGGAAGTATCCTATATCAAATCCTGTGTGATTTCCAACAATTAGACAGGATTCTCATGGAAGAATGTGATGCCAAAAAATATCTGGAAATCATGGAATGTGCCGTATCATACGGAACAGAAATAAAACTGAAAGATTTCCAGAAATCTGTTTTTATACTGGCACAGCAGCGGTACGTGCTGGCGCTGATGGCAGAACATCGTTTTCCAAAAGCAAATGCGTACCTGCAAAACCATTGGCAGGGCAAACATACAACAAATCTTTATCAAAATACAATGCTGAATGTGCAGCTGGTATCCTCTTTTGAAAATAGAAACAAGGAGGAATTTACGGGATTATATCTGAAGAGTGAAAAATTATTCCGTAAAAATAAAATTTTCTTAGGAGAAAAATTGTTTTTGGAAGGGAAATATGGCGATGCAGTCAAGCTTCTTCAGAACATCACAGAGAAAACGACCTATCATGAAGTTCGAAGACAATATATTTTAGCTATGTGTTATGAGGCATTGAAAAAAATGGAGCAAGCAACTGACTGCATGGAGTATGTTGCAAAATACGGAAATACCATGCCATGCAGGTATGCAGCAGAACAATGGAAGAGAGAAAACACTTCTTTATTATCTGAATCAATAACAACATGAGAAGGCTGCTTCGGAAAATAAAGAAAGCTGGATTGTTTACATTAGTAAAGGATTCCAGCTTTCTTATTTTATGGCAGAATATGCCGATCGGTTAAGATAGAAAGTGCGATTTCTGACGCGTGACTGCCTGTGGCATTTGCGTCAGACTGAATGTTGCAGGCAAAGAAGTAAGTATGCTGTCCATTTTCTACTGAGCCTACAAACCAGCCGTTGATATCTTTGCCATTGACTCTGCCAGTCCCTGTTTTTCCGTATAATACAGTGTCAGAAGAAGCGGAAAGTTGTATGGCTTCTTTTACAGCTTCAATGTTTTCTGCTTTAAAATCGAATTCATTTTGATGTAATTTCGTCAGAAGTTCCACTTGTTCTATGGGGGATATCTTCAGAGAAGATTCCATCCAGTAAGAGGAAATATCTCCTGTGACGTCGGCATTGCCATATCCGATTTTCTGGAAATATGCAGTAAGGCGATCACTGCCAAGCTGGGTATCCATGGTCTGAAAATACCAGTTTACGGATGATGCCATGGCGGAAGATAATGTCTGGTCAGTATTCCAAACAGCAAACGGATTCTCTTGTCCATCCCATGCCACAAAAGAATTGTCAGGCGTTATAATGCCTTCTTCCAGAGCGAATAATGCATCATAAATTTTATAGGTGGAATCAGGGGAGATACGCTTCTCTGCCTGTTCCATATTGTAAATTTGCCATGTGTCTTCTTCCAGATCATACAGAACAAAACAGCCTTCATAATCTCCAAAATAATTCGAGAGATCCACAGAAGTGATATTTTTGGATGATATATTCCAATTGTATTGGTTTTGTTCTGCACCATAAATGGAGAATGCCGGAGAAATGCCGCAAAAAAACAGAGCCGTGCATGCAAGAATACAAATACTTTTCCGCTGTTTCGCTTTCGTTGGCATTTCATATTGAACAATATGCAGGATACGTCTTTTCATTTGACTTTTGCTGTTTATGAGACTTGCAGCAGCCGGGAAGGTTTCCAGCGCATTTCTTTCTGCAAAACGAAGCAATGTGTTTCCGTATTCCAAACGCTGAGAAGCATCCAGTGCCTCCAATACAGCAGCATCACAAGCCATTTCCTGCATGCTGCGCATGTCTTTGAAAGCAAATCTAATGAATGGATGAAACCAGTACAGAACACCAGCCAAATTGATGAAGTGGTTTATTAGGTTGTCTTTATGCTTATGATGCGACAATTCATGTATCAAAATAAGCCGTAAATCTTCCTGACTGGAATCATTCAATATGGAAATGGGAAGATAAATTCGCGGTTTCCAAAATCCGACCAGTATGGGAGTACGCAGAAAAGCTGTACTGAAAATAGGGATTTCTTTTGTGATGCCGCATTCCTGCAAACAGGAGACAAATAATTGACGTATATTGTCATTTTGCAGGGGCAGAGCAGACTTTTCAAGTGCCCGCAGATGCAGATAGGAACGGCATAACTTGATGGTTGCAATGAATATCCCACAAAGCCAGATGCTTGCCAAGATCCATCCCCAAAAGGCCCCAGAATCCTGATTTACTGAAACAGCAAAGTCATTTGCCAGGTTAACAGCAAAATCTGTGGTTTCTCCAACATTCGAAAGGGGAGCAGCTGTTGTTTTGGGGAAGAGAAAATTGTTTCCCAAAGTCGGAACCCATTCCCAAATGCCTTTCAGTGAAAAAGGAAGAAAAGGCACAGCCAGCAGACACAAAAATAAAAGCCAAATTTGATATTGCCTGCGAGGAGACAATATTTTTCTGCATATATGTTTTAATAAAAATAGCATGCCAATGATTCCGCAGAGGTAGATATTACAGATCAGAAAATGGATCATAAAAAGAGACATATCATTCGCCTCCTTTTCTGGAAAGAAGAAAGCGTAGTTCTTCGATATCTGATTTTGATAATTCGTCATCCTCCAGATATGCGGAAACCATGGCTGAAATATTGCCATTAAAATAACGGTTTAAAAAAGAATCGCTTTCCTGTTTGAGATAATCCTGTTCTTGAATCAGGGGCGTATATACAAATACACGACTTTGTTTCTCATATGTGATGGCACCTTTTCCTGCAAGACGCTTGATAAGTGTATGGATGGTTTTAGGGCTCCAATCGGTACACTGCAATAATTTATCTGTGATTTCATTGGTGTTGATGGGGGCATATTTCCATATGACCTTCATCACTTCATATTCTGCTTCGGAAATTTGAGGCAGTTTTTTCATAAATATCACCACCTTTTAATCTTACAATTGTAATATATATTATAAATTCGATTTTGTCATAAGTCAATTTATAAAAGCATATTGAGATATATTTGATATGTTCTTATCAAAAAAATTTATGAAAATATCTTTCCAGAGGATATAAGTATGTGGTATCAAAATGCCGAAATCATACGGTTTTATAAGGACTGGCTGATGCAGAGGAATTTGGTGGTTTCCAAATTTTAGATGGACAAATGTACGCAGCTGTGCTATATTGTTGGCGGATGGTATTCGGAAAGAAGCTGTACCGCAATTACTTTATTTTTTATAATGACTCAGGATCGTATTGATGACAAACGATACCGTAAATGACAGATTTTTTATGCCATCACTACCCGGAGAGGAGTGAAGGGCATGAAAGTTGGTTTTATTGGTGCGGGGAAAGTTGGTTTTTCCCTGGGAAAATATTTCAAGACCCATGGTGGAAATGTGGTGGGTTATTATAGCAAAACACCAGAATCAGCCAAATCAGCAGCAGATTTTACAGGAACAAAAGTCTATGGCACTATTGCGGATATTGTGCGGGATAGTGACACCATTTTTGTTACAGTACCGGATGGACAAATTTGTATGGTTTGGGATTGCATAAAAAATCTGGATATAAAAAATAAAATTATTTGTCATTGCAGCGGCTCGATTTCATCAGCCGCTTTTTTTGATGGCGAAAAACTTGGTGCATCCGTATATTCCGTACATCCGCTATACGCCGTAAGCAGCAAATACGATACATACAAAGAATTGGGACAGGCTTATTTTACGCTGGAAGGATCGGAAGATCATTTGCAGGAAATGAAAGACATGCTCCAGGACGCTGGCTGCAAAGTCATTGTAATGGACAGCGAAAATAAATCCCTGTACCATTGCGGCGCTGTGGTTGTCAGCAATTTGGTAACAGGACTCTATTCTTTGGGCGTACATATTTTGCAAAACTGCGGTTTTGAAGAGAATGATGCGCAAAAGGCTTTGATTCCACTGTTTTTGGGCAATGCACAAGCAGTGGCAGAAAAAGGCCCAGTGGACGCATTAACGGGCCCGGTGGAACGGGCAGATGTTTCTACCGTTGAGAAGCACATTCAGTCTATTCAAAACATTTCTGATACAAAAGCGGGAGCGGATTTAATGAAAATCTATCTTCTTTTGTCAGAGCAGTTATTGGCGATAGCAGGAGAAAAACACCCGGAAAGGGACTATGTAAAAGTTGCGGAGGTTATCGATGATGAAAAACACAGTATCCACGTTTAGAGAACAGAAGGCAAAAGGCGAAAAAATCTCCATGCTCACTGCTTACGATTATTCCACAGCAAAACTGATGGACGAAGCAGGCATCAATGGTATTTTGGTAGGAGATTCCCTGGGAATGGTTGTATTGGGCTATGAGGATACACTCCCTGTGACCATGGAAGATATGATCCATCATACAGCCGCTGTGTGCCGTGGTGCGAAAAACACATTGGTTGTAGGGGATATGCCTTTTATGTCTTATCAGGTATCTGTTGAAGAAGCTGTTTACAATGCTGGCAGACTTATGAAAGAAGGCAGATGTCAGGCAGTCAAGCTGGAAGGCGGCGCAAGTGTATGCCCCCAGATCAGAGCTATTACAAACGCATCTATTCCTGTTATGGCACATATCGGTCTGACACCCCAGTCCATCAATGCTTTTGGTGGTTTTAAAGTACAGGGCAAGAGTGAGGAAGCAGCGAAAAAACTGTTGGAAGATGCCAAAGCCGTAGAAGAAGCAGGCGCTTTTGCAGTGGTATTGGAATGTGTGCCTGCAAAATTAGCGGAACTGATTTCCAAATCCATTTCTATTCCTACCATTGGTATTGGCGCAGGTGCAGGATGCGATGGCCAGATTTTGGTATATCAGGATATGTTGGGACTGTTCTCTGACTTTACACCGAAATTCGTAAAGAAATACGCAAATGTTGGAGAAATGATGACACAGGCGTTCCGGGATTATATTGCGGATGTGCAGGAAGGTTCCTTCCCGGCTCCCGAACACACCTTTGCCATTTCTGAAGACGTCATCAAAAAGTTATATTAAGGAGAAGAAAAATGAATATCGTAAAAACCATTTCTGAAGTAAGAAACGAAGTAAAGAGCTGGAGAAAACAGGGGTTGTCCGTTGGTTTGGTACCTACCATGGGCTATCTGCACGAAGGTCACAAAAGCCTTATTGACAGAGCATGCAAGGAAAACGATAAAGTGGTTGTCAGTGTGTTTGTCAATCCGACACAGTTTGGCCCTGGTGAAGACCTTGCCACATATCCAAGAGATATTCAGAGAGATGCGGCTCTCTGCGAAGATGCAGGCGCTGCATTGATTTTCAATCCTGAACCGGAAGAAATGTACTTTGATGACTTCCATACTTATGTGACCATGGAATCTCTTTCTGATGAACTGTGCGGAAAAACAAGACCAATCCACTTCAGAGGTGTATGTACAGTGGTAAGCAAACTGTTCCACATTGTTGCACCGGACAGAGCATATTTCGGTCAGAAAGACGCACAGCAGCTTGCTATCATCAAACGGATGGTAAGAGATTTGAATTTTGATATTGAAATCGTGGGATGCCCCATCGTCAGAGAGGCGGATGGACTGGCGAAAAGTTCCAGAAATACTTATCTGAACCCCGAAGAAAGAAAAGCGGCTCTTGTGCTGAGCAGAGCTGTGGGTTTAGGAGAGGAACTGATCCAGAACGGCGAAAGAAAAGCGGATGTTATCGTTGAAAAAATGAAAAAGCTCATCGAAGAAGAACCTCTGGCAAAAATCGATTATGTACAGGCAGTAGATGCCATTTCCATTCAGCCAGTTGCGGAAATCAAAGGAACCATATTGGTTGCCATGGCAGTTTATATTGGTAAAACAAGACTGATCGATAATTTTATTTATGAAGCATAAGAGATTCTCTTAAGAAATATATCCCTTCAGAAAATAATGTAAAAAGAAAGCTGGAATCCTTGAATCAAAGGGTTTCCAGCTTTCTTCTTGTTATCTGAATTGCATGAGGAATGCTGTCTTCTGAAGGCAGCCATTACAGTTTCTTTTAAGAAATTAAGGGAAAACAATGTTTTCTTAGGAGAAAGCGCTTTTTTGTTTGCAAAAACTTTTTAGTTTTCTCCCTTAAATTACAAAACCATTTCATTTTAGGTAAGGTATTATCCAGCTTGGTGTACAGATTTTGCTTGCTCCAGATATTGCTTTTCCAGATAGTTGATGATAGCCGAGCGCAGGAGGATACCTACAACTTTATTTTCTGATACAACAGGCACTTTTTTCACACCGGATTTTCCTAATAGTTTGCAGACATCTTGGATAGATGCATCTGCGTCAATGGAAATGGCTTTTTTGGTACCGATTTCCAATATATTCAGATGCATGATGGTGTTGATTTTTTCGTGGAATTCTGCGTCGGGATCCCACAGATACTCCATAAAAAGTGTGGAACTGTCTGTTGCCATGGGGGCTAGTTTGCCTTCTTTCATGTAGCGCATGATATCACCATCGCTGATAAAACCAAGGGCAGTACCTTCTTTGGAAAGAATGGGCGCGCCGCTGATGTTTTTTTCAGAGAAGAAAGCAATGGCATCATAAACAGTTGCGTCTTCTTGCAGGGCATATACTTCTTTTTTCATGTAGGGTGCCAATGTATGGGCTTCTTTTGCAGGTGCTTCCGCAGATGCTGTTTTCAGTTTTCGATAATACCGGTCGGAATAAACGATATAGATAATCCCGCCAACCACATAAGCGATTGCTGTCAATGCAAAGCCTTTCTACAAACCAATGCTTTCCTGCAAGCATCCCATAAGCAGGGAGCCGATGCCAATGCCGATGTCGTAGGAGAGTAAGTAGGTAGCATTGGCAACGCCCCGTTTTGGCGCAGGCGTAGTACCGGTAACAAAAGATTGGAAAAGTGGCTGCAAAATGCCATAACCGATACCAAAGAAGAACCCTGCGATCAGCAAATGTGCACCTGTTGTCAGGAAGATATAGCTGGTCATGGTAATTACCAGAATGATCAGGCTGATGTAAAGAAGTACGCGGTGTTTGCCGGCATCAATCATTTTCTGTGTAGAAATTTTAGACAACAGCATGCCGATGACAAGGCAAATATAGAAGTAAGGAAGAAAAGACATGAGATTTTTTCCTGCGCCAAAATAGAAGAGTATGCGATGACTGCCCCATAAGGAATCATGAGAAATGTCATGTTGAACATAAAGAGCAACGCGGGATTTTAGATGGAATCTTTGATGGAGAATTTTTTTCGTTTTACTTTTGGATATTTGATTCTGCAGCAGGATACGCAGATCAAAGCAATGACGGAAATGGCAAAGACTGTCAGAAAAGATGCTTTGCTGTCCAAGTGGTTCTGCACCTGAACGCCTGCATAAGGGCCTACTGCCATGCCGATGGAAATGGTAAATGCAAATCTGCTGATGCCTTCCGTAATTTTCGTAGGGGGCAGCACATCACTGGCTAGTGTCATGGTGGCAGAACCGCAGACAGAATATACAGCACCCATATACAGACGAATCACGATTAACGCGCCAAAAATGGGGAACTCGATGAAACTGGGAAATGCCAGACAAAATAAAGCCAGAAACAGCAGATATACACGATAACGGTTGAAGTTATCCAGCAGATATCCGGCTATGGGACGAAATAGAATGGTTGCAACAGACATGGCAGTCAATACAATCCCGATGCCAGAACCGGTGATGCCGATTTCCTGGCAATATACCGGAATGATGGGGATAGAAGCGTAAAAGGCTGCCAGTACCAAGAGGTTGGTAATAAAAAGCAGAACAAACTTTTTATTCCAGATTTTTTGAATGGTTTCCATATGAATACACCTCCTTTTTAAACCGAAAACTAGTGGCAATTGCCACCAAATAAGATTATAATGGTTTTGTAAATAAGGAGGTTTTATTATGCCAAATATCATTGATAGTCCCTTCAAATCTATTTCTATTTTGTATCGAAAATCTCATATCTGGCTCAATAACTGTTGTTTACAGCATGATCTGACAGCAGCACAGGCTGTTGTTATATTGATTATCTGTGATTTCAAACAGCTGACACAAGATGAAATCACAAAGCGTTTGGCTTTGGACAAAAGTGTTATCGCAAAAACAGTCACAAAGTTGGTAGAGCTGGGATTCCTCATCCGTACAACCAATGCAAAAGATAAGCGTACGTTTGACATTCAGCCCACAGAAAAATCATGGCAGGTGTATCCTTTTATAAAAGAAGAAATCGAACGGACTTTTCAGCGAATGACCCAACGAATGACAGAGCAGGAGCGAGAGGAGTTTAAGAGACTTTTGGCAATGGCAGCAGAAGCGTCTATTGAACTGGAGGATTGAGCAGTATATTTTATAGTTGTTTTCTCTTTTTTGTTGTGTTAAAATAAAGATGAAATTTTAAATTTGTATTTATTGGAGGGGAGAAGAATATGCCAAAGGCTGCTTATTCGGAAGAAGAACGCAGACAGATTCGGGATGATTTGATTCGGGCTTCTTTGGAACTTATGGCAGAGCAGGGGATTCAGCATACCACTGTTGAGCAGATTTATAAGAAAGTCGGCATTTCCCGCACATTTTTTTATTCTTTCTTTCCTACTAAAGAAGATTTGGTTATTGAAGCACTTTATTATCAGCAGCCAAAGATCATTGCTTATGTAAATCAGCTGATGTCAGATCCGTCTTTGACGTGGCATGAAGCCATGAGCCGGTTTATATATTCCTGCTGTAATGGCACAAAAAGCGGCTTTGCCATTATGAGTTTGGATGAACAGAGAATGTTATTTCAACGGCTGTCAGAAGAAAGTTACGGAATGTTTCGGAAAAAACAGGCAGTTCTTTTTGGAAAAATACTGGAATGCTTCGGAATTGAGCCTAGCAAGGAACGAGTGAATTTGTTTATCAATCTGTGTTTGACAATCATTCTTATCCATCGTTCTGTTCCGGAGAGATTACCATTTTTTGTACCGGAAGCCGCAGAAGAAACCACAAAATTCCAGATTGATGCTGTGATCAATCATTTGGAAAAACTGAAGGCATAATGACAAATACATATCCGTCCGAATATTCAGACGGATTTCTTTATACATAAAATAAATACAAATTTTAAAATTTATTTTTATTTTAGTTTGCAGACTGCCACGAAGAAACAATTCTGAATGACAGTACAATAAATATCAAAAATGACTAGGAGGGAACAAATATGGGATTTTTCGGAAAATTGTTTAAAGGGCCTGAAATCGACATGGAGAAAAGCGATGCGAATGCGAAGAAAATGCGTCTGCTTTTCAATCAGGTGGTGGAAAATGGAGATACTTATCAGCTGATTTTCGGGTATACCGAAGATGTTTCATGGTTCAATTATGGCTTTGTTCATGGAAGCAAAACGAAAATTGGTAATTTGATTGTAGGCTGGAACGAAGAAACAAAAACCATTGTCGTCGTTCCCACAGTACCAGATCTTTCCGGCTGCGGTGACCCTGTATATTATCGACGTTCAGAGATCATGAAGGCATATCGGAATAAATATCCCACAGATGCTTTTATCATTTACCCTGACAAAAAAGCCTATATTGGCATCAATGCATATGATTGGCTGGAGGATGAAAAGCTGTATGTATATGTATCTCAGGAAAAAGAACTGGCAGCGTTTACAGAATTTTTCATGAATCAGTACGCAACAAAGTGAGGGATATATGTTTTGGAAAGAAATTGGCGGCATTTTGATTTTTCTTTTGGTGTTTGTGATTTTCGCGAATATCTGGTTTCATTTCGTAGAATCCATATTAACTGCGATAAAGAAAGTCTTTTGCTGCCATAAAGAACCTCCTGCATGGCATCCGCTTCCAAAAGAGGATACGCGGGAGGACGAAGAAGATATATAAAATTGATATATCAATCTGCATAAGAAATTGTTGCGACGATATATGCACCTTTTTAAGGAATTGCTCTTAGCATTTGTTGCTGCCTTGATAGATATGCTATTTTTATAGATGTAACTGTTTAGGTGCTGCGGATGTTAGGAATGGCAATAAATGAGCAAGAAAAGAAATCACATCCTTGATTTTTAAAATGCCTCCAAAAAAAACAATACTATTAAGGCACAAAATCTTTGCAAAAGATTTTGTGCCTTTTTGTTATATCGGAGTTCTGTTTACAATAAAAAATACACAAAACGTGCATTATTATCACAAAATATGGTGAAAAGTAAGTGAAATTATTGTAAAATAGAATATAATCGTGAAATTAGGAGGGATGAATATGTTTCGCATCGCAATTTGTGACGATAATGGAGCTGTGTGCAGCGCTATTGAGAATATCATTGATGATTTTTTCAAAACAGAAACAATGCATTATGAAATAGACGGCTTTCAATCAGGAGAAGAATTGTTAAAAGAACTGGACGATCATGAGAAATACGATTTGATCTATCTGGATATTGAATTAGCGCGATTAAACGGAGTGGAAGTAGGGCGTTATATTCGAGAAAAATTACTGGATGATTATACACAGATTGCGTTTATTTCTGCCAAGTCATCCTATGCGCTGGAATTGTTTCAGATACGGCCTATTCATTTCTTGGTTAAACCTTTTACACCCAGACAGGTTATCGGTATTTTAGAAAAGGCTATGGAACTCCAGGGACATCAAGTTAAAATTTTCAGTTATAAGACAGGAAAAGCAGAGAACAGAATCCCATATAAGGACATTATGTATTTCAGCAGTGAAACAAAAAAGATTATTGTTCATACGAGAAATGGAAGCGACTCTTTTTATGGAAAACTTTCAGAGCTGAATCTGCCGGATACGGAATTTGTACAGATACATAAATCATTTATCATAAACAAACAATATGTAACACGTTTTAAATTTGATAGTGTGCTGTTGAGCAACAATGAGGAACTGCCCATTAGCAGAGCGTACCGAAAAACGGTCAGAGAAAATCTTATGTCATAATGAAGTGAGGAAATAGAAATGATATTGGCATACAGTCATGTGATTTATTTGATTGCGAATATATTTCGTGTTTTTAGTATTAATCTGTTTTTAGAAACCATATTTTCCAAAGACAATTTACGGTGTTCGCAGGAATTAAAACGTACCATTTTTATATTGTATTATCTTTTCAACAGCATTATTTATTTGCATTATCGAATTCCGATTATCACTGTTTTTTCCAATTTGTGTCTGTTTTTCTTTCTGACTTTGCCTTATTACAGTACCATGTGCAAAAGGATATTTGCGGTATTTTGTATCTTTTTACTGGGAATATTATGCGAAACAATTGTTTCAAGATCATCCATATTAATTTTGGGGCACATTCCTTCCATTGAAGTCATTACATATACCATAAGTAATTTTCTGTTCTACATCGTAGTTATTTTGACAAAAAGTATTTTGGGGCAAGAGGAGCGAATTTATCAAAAAGGACGCTGGGCAGTACTGATTATGATCCCAAGCATTTCTGCGTTTGCTGATATTTTGGCTTTATATGGCGGATATGAACAATGGATTACTGTAAGCGTAATTTTCCGCTTGTTTTTAATCAATATCGCTTTTTTCTATCTATATCAGATTGTTGTTTCCAATTATGAAGTAGAAATAGAGAATCAATCATTGATGCTGCAAAATAAGGCATATCAGCAGCAATTAGACATGATTCATGCAACGGAAGACAGTCTGAAAAGAGCCAGGCATGATTTTAAGAATCACTTGATTGCATTGGAAGAATTATCAAAATCTGAAGAAAGAACAGATCTGCAAGCATATTTTCAAAAACTGGGTGGAGAATATCAATTATCGGAAGACTATATCTGCACTGGCAACACAATATTGGATGGTCTGATGAATCATAAACTGAAAATTATGATGGCGACAGGAGCAACAATCGATACAAAAATGCAGATTCCTGAGAATATAGATATCAATTCTTTTGATCTTGTTGTGGTGATTGGGAATTTATTGGACAATGCCATAGAGGCATTGAGCAAACAGGAAAAAGGAAATTTTGAAATTGAAATCAGTTATAGACAGGGGATACTTCTGATCAACGCAAAAAATACATTCAAAGGGGAAATCATCAAAAGGGGAGAAACTTTGATTTCTACAAAAAAGAATGCAACGGAAGCCCATGGTATTGGACTGAGCAATGTGCGACGTGTCATTGATAAATATGACGGAGAGATGATGATTAATACGGACAATCAATTCTTTAGTGTGCATATTGTTATGTATATCTGAATAAAAAAGAGTGTATCGCATGACAGATGTGCTCTTTTTGTCAAAAATGGAAAATACATGGGTAATTTTGGTGTTTTATAGAATCACCCTATATTTTAGATATAATAGGATCACAAAAATTTTTATCAAGATAACGGAGGTTGATTTTATGAAAAAGTGGAATTGGTTTAATGTAAAAGCGAACATGTGGAAAGCTGTTGCGTCTTTGGCATTGGTTGTTACAACATTGTCTGTAAACACAACATGCATGTTCGAATATTATCAGCCTAAAATGCCTAAAGGAAGCGAAAAGCTGAAACATAGCTAAGGCATTATGGGTGCGAGGTGATTTCTATGACAGAAAAAATAATGGAAAATGTGTGGAAAGAAATCAAAGCCGCAGGCAACGTGGATGAAGAAGACAAGGAGATTTACTTGTTTGGCATTTATCAAGGCCTGATTTTTCTGTTAAATGTGGTGACGGCTCTGTTGACAGGAATCATCTTGGATATGTTTCTGGAAAGTGTGCTGTTTCTGATTTGTTTTATACCGCTAAGAATTTTTGCAGGCGGATATCATGCAAAGACACAATTCAGATGCTATGTGATGTCAACAGTCACAACTGTGATTCTTTTGTATCTGATTGCGTTTTTGCAGAAGAATATGGGGGTTGACGTAATTGCGGTATATATCGTGGCAGCATGCATTATTTGGAAATTCGCGCCTGTGCAGGACAAAAATAAGCCTTTAGACTTAGATGAGCAAAAGAAATATCGTAAGAGAGTGCACAGCTTACTGATACTCATCAGCTGCGTTTCAGGGGGCTTGCATTTATGGGGAAATGATGTAGTCCCGGCAGTAGTTGTAAGCGTAGTTTGCCAGTTGGCCATTGTTCTGATATGGGGAAAATATAAAAATTATACACTTGACTGTACTTCAGCTGTGTAAAACAGAATTAATGGTGGGAATAGATATGTTATTTTCATTGTGTGTCCGAAATAAAATATGAAAATGGTATCATGTCTAATATACGCAAAAGAAATATTCAGCAGAATTTTTTGTCAGGCAGGGGGCAGTAAGAAGGTTCTTCTATGATTTATCATAGAGGAACCTTTTTTATTGGATAAATAATATGCGAGGGAAGATGACACAGAAACAAATTTTCTACATTATAAAAAAGGAGAATATTGAGCGTATTTGTAAGAAAAAGCATCCAGCCATGTGTGGTTGGATGCTTTTTCATGAAAAGATCAAATTTTACGTTAAGCCATATGCATCATACGATAAATCAAGCTTTTATATTTTTCCAATAACTGTTCCAGCGCCTCAGAATTGTACTCTCTATATAATGTAGGATTTTTCAAAGAAAGTGCTGTGGATGCATTAATGATTCGAATCAGTTCCTTGTCATGGATGATATACAAGTGCGGGCCGATTCCTGTCTCGTATGCGCTGTAATTTTTCATAAATATCTTTTTATCATTTGCGTATACGGATATATGCGGCATGAAATCGCTGGCGAATATGTTTTCATCCAAAATGATAAATTTGATATTTGGATTCTTTTTTGATACTTCAATGATATTTTTTATATGGGCAATTCGTTCTTCAACTTGCAGCTGGTAATGAATATCCGTGTAGTAGATTTCTCCTGTTGTAATGTATTCATACAGAGAGGAGAGCAGAAAGAAAAAAGAAATTTCCTGATTTTCAAAAATCTCCTCCCATGTGATTTGCAGGGTACGGATCATAGATTCTGTAATATCCAGCTTTGTAGAAGACTTTGCTGTGTCCACGATGTGGTCAATGGTTTCCGGTGGCAGAAGAAATTCAAATCCATATGTATTAAAGAAATGGAATTTGCTGCCGGAATAAAATTCTGTTCGGTAGGAACGGTTGATTTCTTTTGATGTGCAGGAACGCAGCAGAAGCTCCTGAGAAGTCATTTTTTGACAGAAAAAAGAAAACAATGTTTTGACGTCAGCAGGATTCGTAATGTTTACGGAAAAATCTAAATTTCCATGTTCATCAATAGACAGCATATCCGCAAAAGCATCTTCTACCACAATGGCATTGGTCTGCTTCATATTTTTCCCATTATAAAATTCAAAAAATACAGTCTTGTTTTTACTCAGCAGAAGATAAAGCTGCTTCATATAATATTCCGGATTTCTTTCAAATTCTTCCAGATCTAGCGCTGCCAGACATCGAATCCGGTTTTGTGGGCTTTTTGAAACCATTTCCAGTGCGTTTAGGTATTGGAAAGATTTGCAAATATCGATTGTCCATATGATGGTGACTTCTTTTTCTGCTTTCATCAGAACCTGACGAATACTGCGAATCATATTTTCCAGTACTTGTGTATGGCAGAAGAGGTTGTTTTCTATGGATGACTTCTGCAATTGGGATGATGTGCTTTCCTGGGCACAGGACTGCCGATAACAGGAGCTGAGGGCAGATTCAATGGAAGTTGCCAAGAAGGCAAAAGTATCATCCTCATTTGTTTCCGTGTTTTCTATTACATCAGAAAAAGAGATGAAAAAATCATCCAGACGATCCTGTGTCATGATTTCATTGGCAAAGACTTTGGATAACTTTTTATTGATGACAGAAATCGTGCGGGTTGTTGGAAGGATACCTTTGTTGCACCATTTGCTGATATAAGAAATATCGTATCCAGTTTCGTTGGCAATTACCATGATTTTCGTATTGGTAAAAATAATCAGCTTTTTTAAGAGTTCGCCGTATTTCATAGTGTGATCCCCCCAAGGTATTCTCTGGCTATTCGGCAGATGCTTTTGCTTCTGGTACTGTGACAATGAAATATCCCCCAATTTTTCTCAGCAGTCCCATTTTTTTATAGCATATTTCAAAATATTTTCAGTCTGTTGGACTGAAGCAGTTGAACTTTTCTAGTCAAATATTCGTTTTTTTGTTCTGAATATAGTTAATTTCAACTGTTTTATGTGAATGTGCTGATGAAATTATATCATAGCTTTTGGTGTATGGCAAAAAGTTTTTTCAACTTTTCATGATAAATTTTACTAAATTAATCAAGTTTATCAACAAAAAAATGATGTATTTGAAATTTATAATGATTTATTTGAATTTTTGAATCAAAATCAGTCAATATATTGTGTTTTATTTCAAACAATCATATGGATATAATGGAAATTACAAAACATCATTGTCGATCGCAGTGATTCCTCGGAATCATTTGATGTGCAAAACGATTAGGAAAGATTTTATTATTTGGAGGGAAAATTTATGAAACCAATGAGAATGCACCATGTAGGTATTGTACTGCCAGAAAAAAGCTACGCACAGGATCTGATTGATATGTTCGGTCTGGAAGTAGATTACACAGGCTTTGTAAATGCATATTCCGCAGACCTTATTTTCACAAAATATGGTGAAAAAGAAAGCCCCGTTGAATTCATTATTCCAAAAGAAGGGGTACTGACAAAATTCAACAACGGGAAAGGCGGCATTGCCCATGTTGCTTTTGAAGTAGACGACATCGAATCCTGTTCCAAAGAATTGATTGAGAAAGGCTTTGAAATGCTGGAAACAGAAGCAGTAGAAGGCACAAGCGATATCATCGTCAATTTCCTGAGACCCAAATACTCCCATGGTATTTTGGTTGAGTTGGTTCAGACAGTAGGCGAAATCCAGAGAGACTAAAGGATTCTAAGCAGCGCGAGGGCTTATGTTTCAGTCAAAGCGCTGCTTTGGCTTCAAGAAGGAGGTCGTAATATACTTCAGTTATTTATGGCAATTTCACCGATTCTGATTGTTATGATTGGTATCGTCGGGTTGAAAAAGCCTGCCACAATCGTTTCCGCAATTGCACTGATTTATACCATCTTTGTAACTATGTTTTATGGAAATTTCAAGCTGGAAAATGATGTTCTTTTCTCTGAAACAACAAAAGGCATCATCGAAGGGGCGAAAATGGTATTCATGATCTGGTCAGCCTTTTTGATACTGAATATGCTGATCAATACGGGTGCCATGGATAAGATCAAAGAAATCATTGCCAATCTGGCATTGGATAAGCGGAAACAGTTTATCATCATTGCGTTTTGTTTTGGCGGATTTCTGGAAGGTGTAGCAGGTTCCGGAACACCGGCAGCTATTGCAGCTCCATTCCTGGTGGCTCTGGGTATCCCACCTGTATTTGCGATTATTGGCGCACTTGTTTTTAATGGAATTGCCGCATCTCTTGGGGCAGCGGGGCTGACAACCATTGGCGGTTTCGCAGCGTTTCTGGATGTTGTAGATGTGATGGATATTTCGAAATATACCTCCTTCATCCATTTCTTTGGTGCATTGTTGGCGCCTATTCTGGTACTTGTTATTTTGTGGGGGAAAAAGGCACTGGAAAAAGGAATTGTAAAGTTTGCACTTTTCCTACGGTTTCTTTATGGTATTGGTTGCCACATTCGTTGGAGCGGAATTCCCTACAATTTGCGCAGGCCTTGGATCTTTGGTTGTTGCCATTGTATACATCAAAGTTTTCTGTAAGAATGAAAGTATTCCTGAGGAATACCAGTATGTTATTGACGAATCCAAAGGCAAGAGCACGATGCCTGCATGGAAAGCTTTGTCTGCTTATGCTATTTTGCTCGTAGCTCTGCCAGCAGTAAGATTTTTTGCGCCGTTGTGGTTTATCAAACTTGGTTTTGCCGTTTGGATTGGCATTACAATTACTTGCGTCTGTCTTGTATCATCCATTATTTTGCAGGACGTAACATCTATGCCTGGTTATATGAAAACATCATTTTGCAGTGTATTTGGTGCTTTGATTGCCATGGCATCTCTGGTTGCACTGTCTAATTTGATGAAAACAAGCGGTATGCTTTCTGCCATTGCAACAGTCATCGCAAATCTGCTTGGCCCTGTATATCCTGCCATCGCAGTCATCATTGGCTCTTTGGGATCTTTTGTAGCAGGTACGACAACAGGCTCCAATATTTTGTTTGCACCCATGCATTATGAAGCATGTACGATTTTGGGGTTCAACATTCCGTTGGTGTTCGCGGCACAAAGTGCAGGCAGTGCCCTCGGAAATATGATTTGTACAAATAACGTAGTTGCTGTATGTGCCACCGTTGGCTTTAAAGGGGAAGAGGGCACCATCATGCGTAAGGTGTTCAAACCCATCTGCATTTTGTGGCTGCTTTACTGTCTGTTGGCACTGCTGTACGCCTATGTTTTATTCCCAGTAGCATAATTTGTAACGATGTATGAGCAACAGAAAGGGGCGTACGAATGGCTGTTTTGGTAATGAGTCAGCTTTTCACGATGATCATTTTGATGCTTGTTGGCGTTATTCTGAATAAAAAGAAATATCTTTCAGAGAATGATGCCAAAGAATTATCGGTGATATTGGTGAAAGTGGCTGTTCCGGCAAATATGATTATCTTATTGCAGAGACCATATTCCCATGAGATCTTTGTGGAATTTTTGAAAGTTTGTACTGGTACACTTGGGGTTTGTTTTATTGCGACAATATTATTCTATGTCGTTGGTAAATAGATGAAAAAGACTTTATCCAGCGCAACTCTGTTTGCTTGCTGTGGGGCATACAGCAATATCATTTTTATGGGGCAGCCGTTAATCAAAGCGCTCTACTGAGAAAAGGGGCTTATCTTCTATGTTGCGGTGATGTTTGTCAGTACCTTGTACCTGTTTACGATTTGTTCCATATTGCTTTCTTTGGGAACTGATAAGATGAAGGATTCAGCAAAGGTACTGAAAGATTCTTTTTTGAATCTGGTGTTTATTTCAGGCACCATTGGATTTATTTGCTTTGCAAAATCCATTGTACTGCCGAAAATCATCAGTGACGCACTGCAATTTTCCGCGAATACAACTGTTTGTCTTTCTATGATCTATATTGGATTTTTGCTTGCTGAAGCAAATCTGAAAGAGGTCATGAAGGACAAGGAAGTATATATCTTCTGCATCCTTAGCTTGATTATTACACCTATCATAGCAAAGGCGTTTGGAGGATTATTTTTGGACGGAATGCCATTGGCAGTGCTGGTGATCCTCATGGGAACGCCGGCAGGAGCTCTTTTACCTTCTTTCGTGGAATCCTACGGAAAGAGTGCGAGGAGAGCGTCACAATATGTGTTTATGTCCACAATACTTTCCTTAATTACGCTGCCGCTGGTTGCAGAATTTCTTTGCAGATCCTAAGTTACTGGATCATGATTAAAAACTTGTTTAGTACAGGCGTTGCCTGTCATGATATGATTACGGTAGAAAAAACTCTCATGTTTTCTACTTATAAATGTCACCGATGTTTATTGCGTCATAACACCGGTGACCTCCTTTAAATATGTGCAGGTATAATCGTTCTTTATATAGAGAATCAGCCAAATACCTTTCCATAGAAACCCCTCCTGTTTCATTGAAGCAGGAGGGGTTTCCTTTGTTTGACATGAAATTAGGCTATTATATTTAGAAATCATCATGAAAAAACCACCCATATCGAAGGGTGGTTTTTATGCGAGTTTATTCTTTTTCTGTTTTTTTCACACAGTCATGCAGATACATGATATGTTCCGCACGGTTGTTGTAATGCTGGCTCAAAAGTTCTTCTGTCTTTTCCACATCATTGGCTTCAATGGCTTCTAAGATTTCTCTGTGTTCTTCAATATTTCTTTCTCTGTGAGAAATTTGGTCATAGGTAATGGATAATGTAAGAAGAGTAATTACAACATCATATGTTTTTTCCAGCATAGGGTTATCTGCGGCAAGGATGAAAGAACGCTCAAAATCCATGGATGCAGCAACATAATCATTGCTGTTGGAAGCGTCATACATTGCCTGTTGTCTTTCAAAGGCTTTGCGAAGTTTGGAGATCAAAACAGGCATTTTTCCGCTGTCCCGGCAAACTTTAAAAGCACCCAGCAGATGAATGAGCACAACAGAACATAAATCATTGATAAGTTTCTCATTCAAATCCGTCACATGATATTTCTGATTGGAATTGATGGTAATCAGCCGCTCTGTTTCCAATTGGGATAAAGCTTCACGAATGGGTGTGTTGCTGATACCAAGTTCTTTTGAGAGATGCACAATGTTGATCGGCTCACCTAACGCATATTCTCTGGATAATATTCTGTTTTTGATGATTTCATAGACCTGATCTCTCATTGAAATTCGTTTGAGTGTCATAAGACGAATCCTCCATCTGTGTGTTATTCATATTGCATTCATTTTGCAATCATAATGGTGCATTATAAAAAAAGAGTTGTCATTCTTTCACATTAAAATAACAACTAAAATATTGCGTATGTGATAATTTGCCCAAAAAATATAAGTTTCTGTTAAAAGTATACACCTGAAAAGGAAATAACGTCAAGATGAATGTGACATAATTCCGGGAAAAACAGAAGATAACAAGGGATTTTCACCATTTTAAAGGTTGAATATTTCAAAAATAAAAACAATATATCATGCATGAAATACTTTTAACATATGATGAAATAAAAGATAGCAGACAAGGTAGCAGTAGTCATTTTTTTTGCAGGACAAAAGAGAAATGCAGAAAAGAAATTTCAAAAGAATTGAAGGGAGAAAAAATGAAGAATGGGGTTCTCCATATGGCAAATAGGGGGACAGATTCGATCATATCGTGATCGCTGATGGGAATAAGATATAAAAAGAAAAGGTTTCACCAAAAGTATGCACAATGCATAGAGAATGGCGTGGGAAAAAAGTTATAAATTGAAGCCATATTAACTTCTTTTTTATTGCAAAAAGGACAAAAAAATGGAATAATTCTATGTGAGTTATTGTCATATTATTGAAAATAACTTAATTCCTATTTTTTTTGTGCAATTTCGATTTTTTCTGTTTGATATTACCTAAAAAATTAAAAAAACAATGAAAAAACAAAAAAATCCACAAAAACATTGACAGATTGTATAAAATCGTATACTATATAGTTAAAAATGCACTGTGCATAGTTTGAGCGGTACAAAAACAGTCAGTGTGTGGTATTTGTGAAAATGTTATGTAATATCGTGTAAATTCCCTCGGGTTTATATGATTTCAGATGCGATCTGTATCTGAACGGAAAAGCGGACGTACAAGAAAAGAAGGAGAAAACATCGTATCAGCGGTTAAATTACGATGCTACTTAAAAAAGAAGAAAGGAGGAAAGAGTGTTAGAAATGTTACCGGAATTATAACTGTACTAAAGTATGGAAGGGAGAATGTGTAATGAATAATCTTAAGGGTAAAGACATCATGGCGGTTGGCTTGACTATGTTTGCGATTTTCTTCGGCGCAGGCAACTTGATCTTTCCGCCCTATTTGGGGAGAATGACAGGCGCGGAATGGTTCCTGGGATTCTTTTTCTTCTTCATTGTCGATATCGGTGTTTCCATGATCGCAATTTTCGCTACCATTCGAAGCAACGATCTTTCCATGACTGGTATTCCCAGCAGATTGGGGAAAAAGATAGCAACCGTTGTAGCAATCATCATTGCTACCTGTCTTGCACCTTGCTTGGCTGTACCCAGAACGGCAGCAACAACATTTGAAATGGGTTGGTCACAGATGTTCCCCAACCTGAGCATTTGGGTATTCAGCTTTATCTTCTTTGCAATCGTTTGTTTCCTGACAATTCGTCCATCCAAGGTCGTTGACATCGTAGGGAACTATTTAACACCTATCCTTGTAATCTGTATTCTTGTACTGATCGTACTGGGTATCGTAGATCCCATCGGTCCCATCGCAGAAGAATCCACAGTAGTTACAATCAAAGAAGGTATCATCAATGGTTACCAGACAATGGATCCTCTGGGTGTTGGTCTGATCATCGTAGCAATTATGGGTGCTGTAACTGAAAAAGGTTACAACACAAAAGAAATTCAGGGCCGTCTGCTTGCAAGAGCTGCTCTGCTGGCCGGCATTTTGCTGTTCATCATCTATGGTGGTTTGACATTCCTGGGTTCTACCGTTTCTTCCGGCGGTTATGAAGATTACAACCAGGCAGCACTGCTGGTAGCAATCACAGAAGAACTGTTGGGCACATGGGGCGTAATCATGATGGCAGTTATCGTATTGTTCGCATGTTTGACAACTGCAATTGGTCTGACATCTGGCTTCGCAGGTACACTGGAAAAACTGACAAACGGCAAATGCAAATACAAAGTAGTCGTAATTGTGATGTCTGTATTCTCCTTTGTAGTATCTAACGCAGGTATCGCAACAATCATCAGCGTGGCAGCACCTATTCTGTCCGTAATCTTCCCTTGCTTCATCACAATGTCCGTATTGATGTTCTTCGGGAAATATATCAAAAATGATAATGTAATCAGAGTGGCAACATTGTTCGCATTCGTAATCAGCTTGTCTGAAGTTCTGGCTGGTTTTGGTCTGCCTCTGACATATACTCAGTACCTGCCACTGCATGAATACTCTCTGGGATGGATCCTGCCTGCAATTGTCGGTGGTATCGTTGGTAAATTCATTCCCAGCAAGCAAAGTGAAGCGTAAGTAAAGAGAAACTGTTTTATCATTGCAAAATGCATCTCAACATAAAACATGAACACAACCAAAGCAGATAAGGAGGATAGTTATGAAAAAACTGATGACAGGTAACGAAGCTCTGGTGCAGGGCGCATGGGAAGCTGGCGTATTGGTGGCTTCTGCATATCCAGGCACCCCTTCCACAGAAATCATTGAAAACATGTCTGCAAGGAAGGAAATCTACTCCGAATGGGCACCCAATGAAAAGGTAGCAATGGAAGCTGCCATCGGTGCATCTATCGCAGGTGTAAGAAGTTTGGCAGCAATGAAGCATGTAGGTCTGAATGTTGCTGCGGATCCTCTGTTTACATTCGTTTATACTGGTGTAAATGGCGGTATGGTTGTTGTAACTGCTGACGAACCTGGACAGCATTCTTCTCAGAATGAACAGGACAACAGAAACTACGCAAGGGCAGCAATGATTCCCATGATGGAACCCGCTACCAGCGCAGAAGCAAAGGACTTCATGAAAGAAGCCTATGAAATTTCTGAACGTTTTGACACACCCGTGCTGATGAGAATGACCACGAGAGCTTGTCATTCCAAAGGTCTGGTTGAATGTGGCGACAGAGTGGAAAAAGCTCCTGTAAAACCTTATGAGAAAAACGCAAAGAAATATGTAATGGTTCCTGCAAACGCGAAAGTGCGCAGAGTAGTACTGGCTGAGAGAATGAAACAGTTGGAAGAATTCTCCGAACAGACACCTCTGAACTTTGTGGAAGACAACGGAAGCAAAGTTGGTGTAATCACTTCTGGTATGTGTTACTGTTTCGCAAAAGAAGTATTTGGCGATGATGTAAACTATCTGAAACTGGGCTTTACATATCCACTGCCTCAGAAAAAAATCGCAGAATTCTGCAAAGGTTTAGATACAATCTATGTAATCGAAGAAAATGATCCGCTGATCGAAGCAGAAGTGCAGAGACTTGGCTTTGAAGTAAAAGGCAAAAATACATTCCCTGCTTATGATGAACTGACATCTGACGTAATCCGCAAATGCGTTCACGGCGAAGAATTTGAGACCATTGATTACGACAAAGCAAAAGTTGTTCCCAGACCTCCAGCACTGTGTGCAGGATGTCCTCACAGAGGTTTCTTCTATGAACTGGGCAAAAGAAAGAATGTCATGGTAACTGGTGACATCGGCTGCTATACACTGGGCTTCGCAGAACCTTACAATGCAATTGATTCCTGCGTATGTATGGGTGCTGCTTTCTCCACAGGTCATGGCGCTGCGAAAGCTTTCGAACAGAAGGGCGAAGATACAAGAGTGGTAGGTGTAATGGGCGACTCCACATTCTTCCACACAGGTATCAACTCCCTGACAGAATGTCTGTACAACAATTCCAAGACCGTCAGCGTCATTCTGGACAACAGAATCACTGGTATGACAGGTCATCAGGAAAACCCTGGTTCCGGCAAACACGCAGACGGCAGCGATGCAACAGCAATTGATATTGAAACCGTATGTAGAGCACTGGGTGCAAAAAATATCAGAACCATCGATCCTAATAATCTGACACTGATGAGAGAAACACTGGATTGGGCTCTGGGTCTGGATGAACCTTCTGTAATCATCACAAAATGGCCTTGCGTTCTGAAGAAATTCAGCGAAGATGATAAAGCGAAATTCCCTACGGCATACAAGACCAAAGACGTTGTTGACACAGATAAATGTATTGGCTGTAAGCTGTGCCTGAAGACAGGTTGTCCTGCTCTTTACATTGACAGAGAAACCAAAAAAGCTGGTATCGATTCTCTGCAGTGTGTAGGCTGTGGCGTATGTGAACAGGTATGTCCGAAACAGGCAATCGGAAAGGAGCGCTAAGAAGATGAGTGATAAAAGAACAAAAAACATTTTGCTGGTTGGCGTAGGCGGTCAGGGTACAATCCTTGCTTCTAAGCTCCTGACATTAGGTCTGATGGAAGAAGGATACGATGTAAAAATGAGTGAAATCCACGGCATGAGCCAAAGAGGCGGCAGCGTATCTTCTCAGGTAAGATATGGTGAAAAAGTTTGGTCTCCCGTTATCGAAAAGGGTTCCGCAGATATGATCGTATCTTTTGAAAAAATGGAAGCCCTGAGATGGCTGGAATATCTGAAAAAAGACGGCAAAGTTGTTGTCAATAATCATGAAATGATGCCTATGCCTGTTATCATGGGTAAGGCGGATTATTCTCCGGATATTATCAAAGAAATGCAGGATAACTGCAAAGACGTTACTGTTGTAAACGCAACAGAAGAAGCGGTGAAGCTTGGCAATGGCAAAGTAATGAATATCATCCTCCTTGGCACCATCATCAAAGCCATGGGACTGGAAGATATCGATTGGAACAAAATTGTCCGTGAAAATGTGAAACCTGCATTTGTAGAAGATAACCTGAAGGCAATTCAAGTGGGTATGAGCCTTGTGTAATACCTGCAAAAGATAAAGTAACTGCAACAAAAGAGAATGGAGGCTGAAATATGTATAATCAGTATTTTTATGGTCTTGGTAGTGCAAAATCCTGTATTCGTGAATTGTTTGAATACGGTTTGCAGCAAGCAGCGGTAGTAGGCAAGGAAAACGTTTTTGACTTCTCTCTGGGCAATCCCAGTATTCCTTCTCCTGCATCTGTAAACGAAGCTGCTATTGATGTTATCAAGAATGAAGATAGTCTGCTGGTTCATGGATATAGCAGCGCACCTGGCTTTGCTGATGCAAGAGATGCGGTAGCAAAAGAACTGGCAGAACGTACCGGAACAGAAATTCATGGCGCAGACCTGTATTTCACATGCGGCGCAGCACCTGCACTGATCGCAGTGTGCAAAGCACTGAATATCGACAGCGATACAGAAATTCTGGCAGTTGCACCGTTCTTCCCCGAATATCGTCCTTTTGTTGAAAGTACCGGCAGCAAGTTCGTTTATGTACCTGCTGATACAGAAAACTTCCAGATTGATCTGAAAACATTGGAAACAATGATCAATGAACATACACAGGCAGTGATCATCAACTCTCCCAACAACCCCTCCGGCGTTGTATTCAGCAGAGAAACACTGGAAAAAGTAGCTGCGATCCTGACTAAGAAGAGTGAAGAACTTGGCAGACCTGTATACCTGATTTCCGATGAACCTTATCGTGAACTGGTATATGATGGTGTAGAAGTGCCTTGGGTTCCTTCCATCTACAAAGACACACTCGTATGCTATTCCTATTCCAAATCTCTGTCTCTGCCCGGCGAACGTATCGGTTACGTTTATGTGCCTGAAAAACTGACAGACGCAAAAGAAATGTTCGCTGCAATCGCAGGGGCATCCAGAGTTATTGGTCATGTTTGCCCTCCTACACTGATCCAGCGTGTAGTTGCTCGCTGTGCATATGAAAAACCCGACTTGGAAGCATATGATGTGAACCGCAAACTGCTTTACAACGGTTTGAAGAAAATCGGTTACGAATGTGCAAGCCCTGACGGTGCATTCTATCTTTTCGTAAAAGCACCCAGCGGCGATGGCAAAGCATTTTCTGAAAAATGTAAGCTGAAAAATCTGTTGGTAGTTCCTTCCGACGATTTTGGTGTAGAAGGTTACTTCAGACTGTGCTACTGCGTATCAAAAGAAACCATCGAAAAATCCCTGCCGATTTTCGAAGAAGTGTTTAACGCATAAAAATGTGTATTTATTATGGAATGGAAGAGGGAGATTGAAGTATGAAGAAATTAATGACAGGTAACGAAGCTTTGGTGAGAGGCGCTTGGGAAGCTGGCGTAAATTTTGCATCAGCTTATCCTGGTACTCCCAGTACAGAAATTCTGGAAAACATGTCTGGTTATAAAGAAGTGTATTCCGAATGGGCACCCAACGAAAAAGTGGCTCTGGAAGCAGCAATTGGCGCATCTATCGCAGGTGCGAGAAGTATGGCTTCTATGAAACACGTTGGCCTGAACGTAGCGGCAGACCCTCTGTTCTCTTTTGTATATCAGGGTGTAAACGGCGGTATGGTTATCATCACAGCCGATGAACCTGGTCAGCATTCCTCTCAAAATGAACAGGATAACAGACATTATGCAAAAGCAGCAAAAATCGCTATGATGGAACCCTCCGATTCTCAGGAAGCAAGAGATTTCATGAAAGAAGCTTTTGAAATTTCTGAACAGTTTGACACACCTATCCTGATGAGAATGACAACAAGACTTTGCCATTCCAAAGGTATTGTAGAATGTGCAGAAAGAGCAGATGTACCTGCTAAAAAATATGAAAAGAACATTGCAAAACATCTGAATCCTCCTGCAATTGCGAAAAAACAGAGAATTCTGCTGGAAGACAGACTGGTAAAACTGAAAGAATTCTCCGAAACAACACACCTGAACAGAATTGAAGACAACGGTAAAAAAGTCGGCGTAGTTGTATCCGGTATGTGCTACTGCTATGCAAAAGAAGTATTCGGTGATGATGTAAACTACCTGAAACTTGGCTTTACATATCCTCTGCCTTCCGAACTGATCAAAAAATTCTGCACAGGCTTGGATACTATCTATGTAATCGAAGAAAACGATCCTATTCTGGAAGAAGAAATTCAGAGAGTTGGTTTTGCTCCTAAAGGCAAAAACACATTCCCTGCATATGACGAACTGACATCCGACGTAATCAGAAAATGCGTATTCGGCAAAACATTCGAAAGCGTAGATTACGACAGAACTAAAGTTGTTGCTCGTCCACCTGCACTGTGCGCAGGCTGTCCTCACAGAGGTCTGTTCTATGAACTGGGCAAGAAAAAGAATGTTCTGATTTCCGGTGACATCGGCTGCTATACCTTAGGTTTTGCTGATCCTTACAATGCAATGGACTTGAACCTTTGCATGGGCGCAAGCTTCTCCATGGGTCACGGTGCGGCTAAGAAGTTCGAAATGTTCCACGAAGATATGAGAGTTGTTTCTGTTCTGGGTGACTCCACATTCTTCCACACAGGCATTAACTCTCTGGTTGAATGTATTTACAATGGTTCCAAGACCGTAAATATCATTCTGGACAACAGAATCACAGGTATGACTGGTCATCAGGAAAACCCTGGTACAGGTAAACATGCTGACGGCAGCGATGCAACAGAACTGGATATCGAAACCGTATGCAGATCCTTGGGCGCGAAAAACATCAGAACCATCAACCCCAACAACCTGCAGCTGGTAAGAGAAACCTTAGATTGGGCACTTTCTCTGGACGAACCTTCTGTTATCATCACAAAATACCCTTGCGTATTGAAGAAATTCAGCGAAGAAGATAAAGCAAAATTCCCTGACGCATATAAAACAAAGAACATTGTCGACAAAGACAAATGTATCGGATGTAAGATGTGCTTGAAGAGCGGATGTCCTGCTTTGTTCCTGAACAGAGATGATAAGAAAGCAGAAATCGATCCTCTGCAGTGCGTAGGCTGTGATGTATGCCAGCAGATTTGTCCTAAGAATGCAATCGGAAAGGTGGAGAAATAAGATGACAAAGAGTGTATTATTGGTTGGTGTAGGTGGTCAGGGTACTATTCTGGCTTCTAAACTTCTGACATTAGGTCTGATGGAAGAAGGATTCGACGTAAAAATGAGTGAGATCCACGGCATGAGCCAGAGAGGCGGCAGCGTTTCTTCTCAGGTTAGATATGGCGATAAAGTTTGGTCTCCCGTTATTGAAAAAGGTTCCGCAGACATGATCGTGTCTTTTGAAAAAATGGAAGCACTGAGATGGCTGGAATATTTGAAAAAAGACGGCAAAGTAGTTGTCAACGATCATGAAATGATGCCCATGCCTGTCATTATGGGTAAAGCTGATTACGCAGCTGACATCATCGATGAAATCAAAAAAGCATGCCACGATGTGACTGTTGTAAACGCAACAGAAGAAGCAGTGAAACTGGGCAACGGCAAGGTTATGAACATCATCCTGCTGGGCACAATCATCAAGGCTATGAAACTGGATAACATCGATTGGGATAGAATCGTAAGAGAAAACGTAAAACCTGCTTTTGTTGAAGACAACCTGAAAGCAATCAAAGTGGGTATGGATTTGGTATAACAGGAAATACTGACTCTAGGTAAATAAAGTAGGCGAATCTCAGCATGAAAACAGCTGGGATTCGCTGTTTCTAAAATTTCTAGGAAATGAGTGTTGAATTATGAATGTATATGAAGAATACAAAAAGAAACTGGTATCTGCTGAAGAAGCAGTGAAAATTGTAAAAAGTGGTGATTGGGTAGATTACAGCCAGACCTGCTCTTTCCCGGAAGATTTGGACGCCGCTCTGGCAGCCCGCAGAGATGAACTGGAAGATGTCAAAGTAAGAAATGCCATCAGCATGAAACCCGTTCAGATTGTTGAACAGGATCCCGATCAGAAAGCATTTACTTATAACCTGTGGCATTGCTCCGGCATTGACAGAAAATATGTAGATCAGGGGAGAGCTTTCTATTCTCCTATGCTTTTCAGAAACTGCGGTTCCTACTATTCAAGAGGGTATGCTCCCGTTAATGTTGCCATGATTACAGTATCTCCCATGGATAAAAACGGGTACTTCAGCTATGGTCTGACAAACTGCTGCATGCAGGAAATGCTGGACGCAGCTGATCACATTGTTCTGGAAGTAAATCCGAATATGCCATTTGTTTTCGGTATGGAATGTGATCATATCCATATTTCCGAAGTAGATTATGTTGTAGAAAGCACAAAACCTCTGGGCATTGCTCCGGGTGGTGCGCCTTCCGAAATCGACAAAAAGATTGCAGGGAATATTTTCCCTTATTTGTATGACGGTATCACACTGCAGATTGGTATCGGCGGCATGCCCAACGCTTTGGGTGGTTTGATTGCTGATTCCGACCTGAAAGACCTGGGTATGCATACAGAACTGATGAGTGATGGCTATCTGAAACTGTATCAGGCAGGCAAAATCACAAATAAGAAAAAACTGCTGAACCGCGGCAAAGGTGTATTCTCCATCTGTAATGGTTCCACAGATCTGTATGAATTCCTGAATCATAATATTGATATTATGTCTGCACCTATGAGATATGTGAATAATCCTGAAACCATCAGACAGCTGGATCATTTTGTATCCATCAATGGCTGTGTATCCATGGACTTGTATGGCCAGGTTTGCTCTGAAACATCCGGCACAAGACATATCAGCGGTACAGGCGGACAGCTGGACTTTGTGACAGGCGCATATGCTGCTGAACATGGACAGGCATTCTTGGCAATGTCTTCCACATTCAAAGACAAAAAAGGAGAAGTGCATTCTCGTATTCTGCCTAAATTCACAGCGGGTGATGTAATCACAACACCCAGAACACAAGCACCCAGAATGGTAACAGAATATGGTGTTGCACAGTTGTCCGGTCTGGCAACATGGCAGAGAGCGGAAGCAATCATCTCCATTGCACATCCTGATTTCCGTGATGAACTGATCAAAGCTGCTGAAGAACAGAAGATCTGGCGGAGATCCAACAAGCGATAGGAGGAAGACCTATGAAAGAAAATGGAAATGGAAATCGCTGGCTGATGTTATTTGCCGGAACAGTGATGCTGCTGTTTTTAGGGTTGATTTATGCGTGGTCCATATTCAATGCGCCGTTTAAAAGTGTTTATGATACTTGGACAGTATCCCAGCTATCCATGACATTTACCATTTCTATGATTTTCTTCTGCCTGAGTGCGTTTGTTGCAGGGAATCTTGCAAAGAAAATCAGTGCGAAAAAGATTTTGTGGATCGCTGCTGTTATGCTTTTTATCGGATTCGTTGGGGTATCAATGCTGAATCCCCAGAATCAGAAAAGCAGCTTAATTCTGTTATATATTTTATATGGCTTTTTTGGCGGAAGCGGTGTTGGGATGGGATATAACTCCATCATCAGTACTGTAAACAAAAGCTTTGCAGATCGAGCTGGATTGGCTTCTGGCATCATGCTGTTGGGATTTGGCTTAGGCGGCATCGTTCTGGGCAGCTTGGTAGACTCCATTATTGCAAAAATCGGCTTATTCACGACATTTAGAATTTTAGGTGTTGCGATTGCTGTGATTTTGTTTATTGGTTCTGCTTTTATCAAACCACCTGTCGTGGATCAGAAGAAAGCTGCAGAACAGCAGGCGAAAGGTGCCGTTGGTTATACAGCTGGCGAAATGATGAAAGAAAAAACATTCTGGATTTTTGTAGTCTGGACAGTTTTGTTGAACTCTGCCAGCCTATTGGTAATCAACAGTGCAGCATCCATTGCAGTTGCATTTGGAATTCCTGCGACATTAGGCTTGATCGTTTCTCTGTTCAATGGGGTTGGTCGTGTTGTACATGGCGCCTTCTTTGACAGATTCAGAGAAAAGAAATCTACAATGCTCAATAACTGTTTTGTTTTATTGGCAGGTCTGTTATTGACATTAGGGGCTATTTTCCAGGCTGCGCCTTTCATCCTTTTGGGGCTGATTTTCAGTGGTCTGGGTTACGGTGGTACGCCAACACTGGCATCTGCTGTTATTCTTGATAGATTTGGTCCTAAAAACTTTGCTGTTAACTTTAGTATTGCCAATTTTTCCCTGATTCCTGCGGCAATCATTGGTCCAATGATCTCCAGTGCTTTGATTGAAAAATCTGGCGGTGCATATAACAGCACATTTTGGATGATTATCATTCTTGCGGCTGTGGCAATGGTTTTGAGATTGTTTTTAAAAGAGCAACATGCTCACAAATAATTGTCAATCAAAATAACCTCCAAAATAATGACATACTGTACATGAGAAAACTTTGCTAAAGATGTTCCTAAAGTAATACTTCAAAATTATTGAAGCAGCCAAAGGATGTGGCTTGCCATCTGTTCATTGCGGATGGTAAGCCTTTTATATATTTATGTTGTTTGAAAAGAAAAGAGGCAGCTGTATAAACAGCTGCCTCTTTTTGTGCTCAAAATGAGTTCATTCCTTCAGGCAGAGGTCTGATATTCTTTACTGCCTCCACAAACTGTAAAACGTCTTTTGGTGCGTCAAAACTATAAAGCAGACCATAAGGAATGCTGTAATCCCAATTTACAGGAATGGAAACCAATCCCGGATGAACATCCCGCCAACACTCTATGGTCAAAAGAACATTTCCCGTTTTCGCACAGCGGTTAAAGACAGAAAGATCATAAAATTGAGGCGTATCCTCAATATGTATTTCCGGATGATTTTCTTCCAGATTTCTACGGATATGGTCATTTGTTTCAGAATCGCCTTTTCGTACCATCATGAGGGTTTCTCCATACAAATCCTCAATATTGATACGGGTCTTTGAGGCCAGGGGATGTTCTCTGGATACAGCGACCACTTTTGCATAACGTCCCAGCGGCAAGAAGTTACATCGAGAAAGCCATTCCTTTGAATCACAGACACCAATCAGGAAATCAAATTTTTCTCCAAGCTTTTCTATTTCTGAAAGAATGCCATCATGGTTATCGGCAAAGGGAACGAGATGCAGTTTGTATGCTGGAAAATCCTGATTAACCAAATACCAGAGATCCATAAAAGGCTTTGCCGGATTCAACATGGATGTGCCTACACAAAAAGTTGTTTCATAGTCGTAAAGGGCAGCCTTTGCTCTGGAGATAGCTTTTTGCGAATACTCCATCATAAATTTTGCTTCTTTGTAAATGACAGCACCGGCTTGCGTCAAATATATGCCTGACGGTGTACGTTCAATGAGTTTCAGTTCCAGATGCTTTTCCAGAGCATTCATTTGCTTCATGACAGCGGTTGGTGATATAAACAATGTTTCTGATGCTTTTGTAAAACTGCCGCAGTCAGCAACAGCCACAAAGGTATTTAAAAGAGGATTATACATGGGGCACCTCCTCGAGATAGTATAAACCAATAGTTTATACTATCATAACATATTGGAGATTCTTCGTCAATGAAGGCGGGGGTATAATGAAATCAAAAGAAAAGGAGGGAACGAGATGGCAAAGAATTTGATCGCTTTTTATTCTAGAGCAGATGAAAATTACGTAAGCGGCATGCTGAAGAATCTGACAATAGGCAATACAGAGGTGGCAGCGGGCATCCTTCAGCAATTAACAGGCGCAGATTTATTCAAGATCGAACAGGTACAGCCTTATGCAAAAGGATATAATCAGTGCATCGCACAGGCCCAAGAAGACCAGAAACGGGATGCGCGTCCGGAATTAAAGGCTTATCCTGAAAGCATTGATGCATATGATACCATTTATCTTGGTTTCCCCAATTACTGGAGTACCATGCCCATGGCAGTTTTTACTTTTTTGGAACACTTTGATTTCAGCGGAAAAATCATCAAACCTTTTTGCACACATGAAGGCAGCGGCATGGGACAGAGCGAAAGAGATATTAAAAGATTATGTCCCAATGCAAATGTGGAAAAAGGTCTTGCAATTTATGGAAGCAGTGTAAGCCGATCGCAAAAAGATTTCGAGAAATGGATATAAGGAGGAATAAAGCATGAAACCAGAAGAAATGAGTATGTTTCCTGTTGGGGAACCTAACGATGCATACGCAAAGTACTTTGTTGGGCAAAGTTATTTGAATATGCTTTCCACAGAACAGGTTGTAGTGGGCAATGTAACATTCGAACCGGGGTGCCGCAATAACTGGCATATCCATCATGCGGATAAAGGCGGCGGACAGATGCTGCTGGTAACAGCAGGGGAAGGATGGTACCAGGAATGGGGCCAGAAGCCCGTAAAACTGCATCCAGGCAGTGTGGTACACATTCCAACAGGCGTAAAACATTGGCATGGTGCCACAGCGAATTCTTGGTTCCAGCACTTGGCAATTGAAGTACCAGGAGAGAACTGCAGTAATGAATGGTGCGAGCCAGTTTCAGATAATGCATACACAAAATTAGAGGAAGAGGTGTAAGATATGGCAAAAGTAACAGCCGGCAGAGATGAGCTTGGTGCATTTGCACCGAAATTTGCAGAATTAAATGATGATGTCCTTTTCGGTCAGGTGTGGTCAAGAGAAGAACAGTTATCTGCAAGAGATAGAAGTATCGTAACAGTAACAGCATTGATGGCAAGCGGCATTTTGGATTCTTCTTTGAAATTCCATTTGCAGAATGCAAAAAATCATGGTGTTACAGGAGAAGAAATGGCAGAAATTTTGACACATGCGGCTTTTTACGCAGGATGGCCAAAGGCTTGGGCAGCATTTTGTATGGCAAAAGAAGTATGGGAGGAGACAGATAAATGAAAAATGTACTGATTATTTCAGCAAGTCCGAGAAAACATGGCAATTCTGACACTCTTTGTGATTATTTCGCAAAGGGCGCGCAGGAAAGCGGAAACCATGTAGAAAAGATTTTTTTGGCGGAAAAAAACATTGGTTACTGTACTGGATGCGGTGTTTGCAATGAAACACATCTGTGTGTGCAGAAGGACGATATGAAAGAAATTCTGGATAAAATGGTAACAGCAGATGCCATTGTGTTTGCAACACCTGTTTACTTTTATTCCATGAATGGGAGAATGAAAAACTTCATTGATAGAACAGTACCCAGATATACAGAAATCACCAATAAAGACTTCTATTTTATTATGACTGCCGCAGATACAGATAAAGCAAATCTGGAACGTACTATGGAAGCATTTCGTGGTTTTACAGAAGACTGTTTGGAAGGAACAAAAGAAGCAGGCATTATCTATGGAACAGGTGCATGGCATAAAGGTGAGATTGAACAGACAACTGCCTGCAAAGAAGCCTACGAAATGGGGAAAAACGTATAAAAATTGTTAAGGAAGGTGAAAAAATGGCGCAATTGCATTTGACAGAAGAATGGGATAAAGTATTCCCTAAAAGTGAAAAGGTAACTCATCGCAAAGTGACCTTCCATAATCGTTATGGAATCACCCTTGCGGCGGATTTATACGAACCCATACATGCAGATGGAAAGCTGCCTGCCATTGCTGTATGTGGGCCTTTCGGTGCGGTGAAGGAACAGGCATCCGGTTTGTATGCCCAGACCATGGCAGAACGTGGATTTTTGACAATGGCTTTTGATCCTTCTTTCACAGGAGAAAGTGGCGGTGAATCCAGATACATGGCTTCTCCTGACATCAATACGGAAGATTTTCAGGCAGCAGTGGATTTTCTGTCCGTTCAGGAAAACGTTGATCCCGAAAAAATTGGTATCATCGGTATTTGCGGCTGGGGTGGTATGGCACTGAATGCAGCAGCAATAGATACCAGAATCAAGGCAACGGTGACTGCAACTATGTATGATATGAGCCGCGTCAATGCAAATGGTTATTTTGATTCTGAAAACAGCGAGGAACAGCGTTATGAAAAACGAAAGGCACTAAATCAGCAGAGAACAGATGAATATAAAACAGGTGCCTATGTTCTTGGCGGCGGGGTAGTAGATCCATTACCGGAAGATGCACCATTTTTTGTAAAAGATTATTACGATTACTATAAGACCGACCGTGGATACCATGTTCGCTCTTTGAATTCCAATGAAGGTTGGAATGTTACAGGCTGCATGTCCTTTTTGAATATGCCCATTTTGCAGTACAGCAATGAAATCAGAAGTGCTGTACTGATGATCCATGGGGAAAAAGCCCATTCCTGCTATTTCAGCAAAGACGCTTTTGCGAATATGATAAAGGATAATCCTTGTGTAGAAAACAAAGAATTGATGATAATTCCGGATATAGTACATACGGATTTGTATGACGGCGGCGGAAAAAATGCCATTCCTTTTGACAAGATCACCGCATTCTTTCACGAAAATTTAAAATGAAATTCGTGTTTCAAATTTAAGTGAATACTTGATATGATGAAAAAACTTTCTGAAAAACCAACTTTTCTGAAAGTTTTTTCTTTTATCAGACTGTTTCACTATGAAAACAGGAATAGTTCAGAAGCGGTTCCAACGCGTATGCATAGAATTGTTATCAGAAATGGAATTAACCTATATCGAAGTATTACTTATCTGTATGTGAATAATGGACATTTGATTCTGTACGACTTGCTTTTTGTTTGCTTTTCTTTTATAATTTGATTAGCCTAAGCTTCTAAAAATAAATAAAAAATGGATTATAGCATCCTTTTTGAGAGGTTTTGCCATGTGAAAAAAACAGGTGACTTTTGCCAAATGGCAAAAATGAAGAAAACTGATGAAAATTTTATGTTTGGGAAAGAAATCATGGTAAAAACAAGATTTTTCTCCTGGATTTTTCATGCCTTGCGGTATGCTGCCTATTTGACAGCGTAAATGCAGGGCTTTTTTGTTATGAAAGGAGCGGTGAAAGATGGGTTTAAAATATCATTGTCCCAATTGCGGAACCTCTTTAGGATATGAGGGATTATGTTGGAAATGCAAATCGGAAAAAGAACGGTCGGAAGTCCTAAGCTGGACACAGGAACAAATCGCAGAAAAGCAAGAATATCTGATTCAGAACATAGCAGGACTGGAAGATTTTCATGATCCTGAGTTTACAGATTTCTGGAATTTGCTGAGTTATCATGATGCCATTACACCGCAGATCCAACGCGCAGCTCTGGCGGCAAAAGTATATTATCCTTGTGAAACCTATTACCATGCACCAGAAGATGTACGGGATAGTTTAATAGCTGCGTTATTGGATGCGAATAATGCCAACGATGCAGCGAATCTGATGTCATGCCTTGCCATGCAGGGGGATGATAAGGTTCTGGAAACATTGTTGGAACTGGAGCAGAATCCTCGCCCATGGCGGAAAAGACTTTACGTAGATCCATCTGTCTATGCGGAGTGCGGCGGCTGGACATTTGACAAGGCAGGAAAAAGAATTCAGCTCAATTATGATATTTGTTATCCGCTGGTAAAAGGTAAGGCAAATGAAGAAACACCTGTCAAAATCGGCCATTTACGAGAAGATCATTGCCCACACTGTGGCGGAAATATGGCGGATATTCTGGTACTGGATGGCAGGGATGATCGGCTGAAGTTCTTGGGAATCGACGGCATTTTAACAGCTACCTGTTGCCCAAACTGTGTGGGATTTTTAGAAGATGGTGCTTTAAATCGGTTTACTTTAGATGGCGGAAGCCAACCAATGCCTTCCAAACTTTTTGATGGAGAAGAAGAAATGGAAAATTATATGTCTGATGAAGACTATCGTCTACTTTCCAATCATCATTTTGTATTGGGAGAAAAGCCAGTTCCGTTGTTTTATGGCGCTTCCTGTGAAGATGTGAATACTGTTGGCGGTTTTGCAAATTGGGTACAGGATTGGGAATATGTTACTTGCCCTCAATGTGGCAAAGATATGAAATATTTAGCTCAAATCCAGTGGGATACCCTCATGGATGGTACGGAAGGAACGCTTTATATTGAAGTCTGTCCGGATTGTAAGATTGTTTCCATGAAGCACCAACAGACTTGAGTGGAGAGGAGGCAATGTTGATGATAGAGAAATTTTATGAAAAATATTCCACAGAAGAACAAGATGTCATTGTTTTAATTCAAAAAGTTCTTGGAGCAAGTCCTTTTGAAGATCAATGGGATATGTTGGCAACGACCCTTGGCATGGTGTTTTGTGAAGACGGCAAAGTCGATGTAAAAAAAGGCAGACTGAATTGGCTTGTTTCATCAGAAGAACGCAACACGAAAAAAGGATGGAACAGGTTCAAAAGTGGACAGATTTGTCATATCAAAGTACGAAAATTGTTGGATACATATGCTCCAAAAAACCTCACACCAGAAGAATTCAATGATTGGTGTGTAGTTGAAGTATTGAAACCAGAGGTTCCTTGTCCACAGCTTTAGGAAGTTTGGGCAGACTATGTCAAACCGATAGTCATTGAGGATGAGGTGTTGGGAACACTGATGTTAAATAAGGAATTTGATATGTTTGAATGTAATTTCCTGTGGAATGAAACAGATATTTCATTGATGCTGGAAATTGATCCGGATGACCAGTCCTCCTGGGAGCAGACTTTCGGTTCCGCAAGAAGTATAATGACTGAATTGGAAAAATGGGATCGAACAATGCGGATGTTTGCAGCAAAAGAATTGACAAATCTTGCCAATGACTGGATGACAGATGATGAAGATGCTGTGCCCATTACAGAAGAAGTCTTTGCAGAGCGGATTACACTCTCTGAACTTGCTTTTTCGTTTGAGGACAGCTTTACCGCTTACTATGAGGATGACGATATGTTTTGGGGACATGCCGTTGAAATCTGCGGCACACTGACACAGGGGATGGAGAGTGCCAATATCGTAGGTTAATGACAGTAAACAAAGTTTATATGAAACAGCAAAAATAACCAAATGTTCCTATTGGGGTAATAGGGTTGATCTTGAAGGAGGAAAGTGCGATGCCAACAAAAGAATGGATGGAAAAATATGAAGCAGTAAAAGAAAAATTGACATGCAAAACAGATTTGGATGCTTATTTTACTAAAACAAAAATTGGAGAAGTGGCAGTGGATACATTGGAAATCGGTGAAGTATCTTTTCCAACTGGAACTATTTTCGCTTATGATCCGTTAATAGAATTAGAGGATGCACTACCTTTCATACAGACCATTCCAGCTGGAACATATCCAGTGAAAATTTGTGTCGTGCCAAGTGAAGAATACGGGGATCGTTATGCCTGTGTAAAAGTAGAAATCAGTGGGCAGCAGCCTGTACGTTATGAATTGGGTATGATCGGAAATGAATATTTAGATGAGGAATTAGAAGATGATTCCTTTTTCGGCTTTTGCGTAGATGCTGGTATGGGATGTATTGCAGACATCAAAGCACAGGAAGCATTTAATTTGTATTGGGAACAACGTCTGGAGGAAGAGGCTGATATTGATCCTTACAATGATCTTTTCTGTGATTTATTGGAGGAAAATGCAAAAGAATATCCGAAATACCAGAGAGAATATGGCGACTGGCTCAATTGGAATATTCCGGGAACAGACTATCATTTGCCGATTTTTGCTTCCGGCTGGGGCGATGGTGCATATCCCTGTTATTTTGGTTATGACGCCGATGGAAAGGTCTGCGGTGTATATATCCACTTTATTGATATTGAAGCAGACTATGAGGAATGAACTGAAAGAAATAATGAAAGCAATTCATTTGTAGGAAGAAAGATACTCCGTTGGTCTTTTCGTGGATGCACTTCCGTAATGGAATAAATGGCATCAAACAATAAAGAAAGGGGTGGGACAATGGAAGATAATATGGAACTGAATCAGGCTGGCTTCGACGCAATCGCACAGAAACTGAAGCAATTATATCCAAAACAGGACGGAATCTTTTATAGAAGCATCATTCCTTATATGTTGGGCGGAAATGACCCGCTGGACGGTGTGGAAATTTGGAAAAGCGAAACAGGTGTGCCTCATTGGCATTATATTACATATGGTTATTCAGAACTATATGAAAAAGAATGTGAAGATCCGGCTGTAAGCGGCTATGGATTTGAAATGACTTTCCGGCTGAAATGCGGAAAAGAGGAACAGCCTCCTGTGTGGCCGGTAAATCTTTTACAGAACTTGGCGCGGTACGTTTTTTCCAGCGGGAATGTTTTCGGCGTAGGGCATTATATTGACGGAAACGGCCCCATCGCCTTGGAAACGGATACAAAATTAACTGCTTTAGGCTTTTGTATGGATGAAGAACTTAGAGAAATGGATACGCCGAATGGCCATGTGATATTTTTACAGGCAATCGGTATTACGTCTGATGAGATGGAAGCTTTTATGTGCTGGGATGGCAAAAAGTTTTTAGAAGAAATGAGCAAATACAGCCCATTTGGTATTACAGATCTTTTCCGCAGTTCTTATATGGACAATCCAAATTTTTATGAAGCCTGGAAACAAGGAATGGAACAAGATGGTTCTTCTACGGGATTTCTTTATTTGGATGAGGTTGGAGCCCCTTTGGATAAGGGAAGGGCATATCTTCGTCTTGGTGCAGGACATGATCAGATTTTGAACCGTATGCTTCGTGCTCGTGTTGGAAAAGGAAGAAATTTATATTTGCAGGGGACGGAAGATGTGGTACAATTTTTGCCAGGAGAACCGCATATTTCTATGGGGGACGGCGTCTTGTCTTTGACAATGCCGAAAGAAATTTTGGAGGAAATATGCTATGTTCTTACATCTCATACGGGCACGTATCCATTGTCTGATTATCCGTTGACTATTGAACTGGTTCCTACCAGAATTGTCGATCAGGATGGAAATGTTTTGCGGACAATTGAGTAAGTAAGGAAAAATAAGGAGTGTGAAGAGATGAAATTGGCGGAAGCATTACAGGAGCGGTCATATTTATATCGTTATATTGACCAACTCAACGATCGATTGAGAAATAATGCCTTGGTTCAAGAGGGAGAAGAGCCGGCAGAAAACCCTGAATTTCTGAAAAAGGAATTGGATACATCTATTTCCCGCCTGTCTTATTTGATTGCGCGTATTCAGGAAACAAACTGTAAAACCATCGTAGACGGGAAATCCTTAACGCAAATGATTGCTGAAAAGGATGGCTTAATTTCAAAAATCGCTGTTTACAAAGATGTAGCGCATGAAGGCAGTATGACAACACATCGCGCCCGGAATACAGAAATCAAAATCAAATCAACAATTTCTGTTGCCAACTGGCACTCTGAAATTGATGAAATGTCAAAAAAACTGAGATTGCTGGATAATCAGCTTCAACAAAGCAATTGGACAACAGAACTAATTGAATGAATTTTTCATTTGGCGGCAAAATACAGAGCGAATGCAGCGCGGCGACAGCGGAAGTCGCAGTTATTTTTTAATGTCGCTGGGAACCGAAGAGCAGGTGCGGGGTTCGAATCCCTAATAATTGTTATGCTCCAATTGGGTACATGTGTATCGTTATTTTTATTGTAATTACCAAGCATTGACTGTTTTTTGCAGGGCGGGTATGGGGATATATATTCAGAAAGGAAGATATTAGATGGAAGAAATTTTTCAGAAAAAAACAGATGAAATGGACTGCCAGCCCGGCGGCCCTTTTGTAATACAAATGCTGTTTAAAAATCCCGTGGAACTTCCGGAAAAGGAACATATGACAGATGTAATGCAACGGCATATTGGTACAACTGAATGCTCCTGCTGTGATGATAATATGGTTGGTTTTACGGCGTTGGATCACGTTGTGGAACTGGAAGAAGGAAAAAAATCATATGTATCGCGGTAGCTGCCAAAAAACCACCGAACTGTTTGAACTCAGGGCCATTTTTCAGTTCTGCAACCTGAATACAGGATTCCAGATCACAGTCTTTATTATAAAACTGTTCCAAGGGCTCGTTGTGATATGTCAAGATAATGGAACCCATAGTTTTCAGATGATATCTTTTGGCAAGTTCAATGAGCTCAGACCAACGATCAATGGAAACATCGGAATTTTGATAATCCAATTTAATTCTTCTGGTAGAAATAACATTATATAAAGGAATTTTTTCAATTTGGATGATGCTGTCCTGATCCTGATTTTTATTTTGCAGAAATACGTTTCCGGTATTTAAACGCTGAAGAAGTATTTCGCCAATGGCAAGCTGCTCCTGCAACTCTTCAATGTTTTTAGAGATTTCATGCATTCTGGAAACAACGCACTGTTCCATGGCTGCATTATCACAATTTGGGATGATTCTCTGAATATCTTTTAAAGAAACGCCTAACAAACGCAGTTTGCGGATGATATGAAGCGTCAGAAGCTGTGTATGTTCATAATACCGATAGTGGCTGTCTTCCTTGCGATATTGTGGAACGAGCAGACCGATCTGGTCATAGTAACGCAGAGTTTTGATGGGTACATCGCATATAGAGGACACCTTTCCGATGGAGTAATATTTGTTTTTTTCTGACAAATTTATCGCCCCTTTCAACAATGGTTACATAGGTTTTTAACGCAATTATACCAAAAGAATAGGAATTTTTCAATTATATTTCATTAATAATGCGCATAATTAATGAAAAAAAATAGCATAAATGGTAATCAATTTATATACAACAGAAAGGACGGATCAGAGATGCTAACAGAAGTGGCTAAGAACATTTACAAACAGGTTGTTCCCTTACCCAACAATCCATTGAGAGAAATCAACGTTTATTTCATTTTAGGCGAAAAAAATCTGATGATTGATACAGGATTCAACAGACGAGAATGTGAAGAGGCATTAAAAAGCGCAGTTTCTGAATTGGGCATTGAGGAATATGATGTATTTATTTCACATCTTCATTCTGACCACTGTGGTTTGATCTCGAAATTCGCAAAATCCGGCTGTAAAATCCTTGCGGGAGAAACAGAGGGAGAAATGATCAATTTTGAATCCGGTAATCTGTATTGGAGAATGCTGGATGATCTATTCATCAAATTTGGGTTCCCCGAGGCACAGTTTGGCAGAAATACAGACATTCATCCCGGCAGAAAATATTGTAATACAGAAAAAGTGAATTTTACATACGTGGACGAAGGCGATGTGCTGGAATATGGCGGGTATCATTTTCAGCCGATTTTGACACCCGGACACACACCGGGACATATGTGCCTTTATGATGCGGAGAAGAAAGTGCTGTTTTGCGGCGATCATATACTGGGTACCATCACCCCTAATATTTGTATTGAATTAGGTGTTGAAAATCCATTGGAGGATTATTTGAACAGCCTGAAAAAGATTGATGCATTGGATGTAGATCTGGTTTTAACTTCCCATGGCACCATGATTCAAGATGTTCATGGTCGGATTCAGGAGCTTTTTCAGCATCATGAAGCACGACTGGAGGAAGTGAAAAACATCTTAACAAATGAATGGAAAACGGCTTATATGGTTGCACAAGATATGACTTGGGAAATTATGTGCAAAGATTGGGAAAGCTTTCCGGCACCGCAAAAATGGTTTGCTACTGGGGAAGCGATTTCACATTTACAATACTTGTATTTATCAGGTATAATTTTGAGAGAAGAAAGAAATGGCATCTATTATTACAAAAAATAAATGTGGTGAATATTGAAAAATGAATGGAAGAATTTTTATTACCGGTGATAAACACAGAACCTTTGTACCGCTGTTTTGGCTGGCAGAAAAAGAAACACTGCATCCATCTGATGTCATGATTATAGCAGGTGATGCCGGATATGTCTGGGACAAGGATTATATATATGATATGGAAAGCCTCCAACAAGTATTTCCCGGCACCATTGCTTTTGTGGATGGCAATCATGAAAATCATGCCATGCTGAATGAATTTCCCGTAGAAAAATGGAATGGTGGAAATGTGCATCGTGTGGGAGAACGTGTTTTCCATCTCATGCGCGGGGAAATATATGACATATATGAAAAGAAATTTTTTGTTTTTGGCGGTGCCAGATCTGTGGATAAGGACAGACGGACAGAGGGCGTAAGTTGGTGGAAAGAAGAAGAACCAACTTCTGAAGAAATTGAACATGGTCAAAATGTACTCCATCAATTTGCTGACCAGATTGCATATGTCATCACACATGAACCGCCGCTTTTTGCCAGAAGCTCTATCCGCAGGCAAAAAAGCCTGGATGAAGACTACCAATTTCCACTGATTTTGAATCAATGGTATCAAAGCATAGAAAAACAGCCCAATTTCCGGAAATGGTTTTTTGGGCATATGCACGTAGATCAGGAAATTACGGAAAAACTTCTGGGTGTGTTTCACAAATTCATTGAAATTTGACCATTTTTGCAACCTAGCTAAAAATGAATCGCGAAATACCGGCAAATTTTCCACTAAAAAAGGTATACGTCCTCGAATGCGTATGACATCATACGATAGGTACGTCGTACAGTGGCAAGATGGAAATCTGATTGCATGTGTATATGTTGGGAGCAACGAATACGAACTGAAACTGCAAGCCGGTGAAGCATATCATACGTTTTATTCTGATAGTATTACCGTAGAAGCCAAAGATTCCTTGAGACTGATCAATGGCATATTGTCAGACTTAGGTGTTTCTGATGTGGAAATGGATGACAGCCCTCTTTGTTACCAAGGACTTGAAATAACCGAGAAAGGTATTTTCTATTCATCCATGAAAAATTCTGCTTTGACAACGAAGATCGGTGATGACTGGGATGTCAAACTTGGCAATTCAACAAGTTTTGCATTCTCTGGTGATTTATTAGGCAGTGATGATGACGATGAGGGTAGTTATTATGATCTGGCGAAAAAATCTTGGGATTCCTTGGTATTATCAAAGGAGACGAGGATGAAGGGGAGAGCGAAGAAGAAGCAGAAGATGATGGGAATAAGTTTCAGACAAGCATTCCTTTCATTACATTCCCATTGATTCCCGGTTTGGCCTCTATTGATGCAAAATTTCGAGCCGGAGCAGCAATCGGATATAAAGTTGGCGGTTCTGTTCATAATATTGTTGGAATGCTGAAAAAACAGCAAGATGAATCTTTTGGATTCGATCTATCTGCTGCCCTGAAAGGCAACGCTTATGCCGGATTTCAAGTGGGTGTTACAGTAGGTCCTAGCTTTTGATGAATGTCAGTGGTAATATCGGCGCAAAAATCGCTTTAACCGGCAGTGAGGAAGGAAACAACGTTCTTTCAACAAAACTTCATACAGAATTCAAAAATAACAGATATGGACGTCCTACTTTCCAAAAGGCAGTCATCGATGCCAATGGCGAACTGCGCTTGCGTGCGATCATCGATGCCTCTTTGAATACGCAAATCTTAGGATGGGAAAAAACACTATACAGTTATACCTTCGCAGATTGGGAACTTGCCGCAATTCAAGCAGCAATTCTGGCAACCAGAGAAAATGGAAAATGGACAGCGGATGATTCCTTCAACTTCCGCATGCTTGGTGGCAGAGTCAACAAAATGTTAGACAACAAAGATGAGTTGGAAAAAATGATCAGCAAAAAAGAGGAGTCTTATGGTAAGGCTGCTTTTGATGCCAGCCAATCATCCTTTGAAGACGCAAAGCGTATGCTGTATCAATATCAGAACAAAGATACTCCCATGTTTGTAAGCATGGATGAATCTAATTCTGGATTTTTAGATATGAATAAAGTCATCCAGAAAATCCAGCATAGATTCTATGTACAGCTTCGCAGCACCCAAGAAACCATTGCTGCGGAAAGACAGGAAATAGAAGATTTGAAGAATGATAAGGACTACCAGAAATTAGGGATGAAAATCCAAGCCAACCTGAAAAAACATTCAGACAATTTACAAAATATCGCTAAGGCGTCGGCAGGCAACAGCGGAACAAGTGCATCAACAAAAAGAAGTAGAACAGCTGCTGCTCTAACGCCAAGCGAAAAAATTATGAATGCTTATACTACTGGTGGTGGGAACGAAACAGGCTTTCGTTCTTACCTGCGGAACAAATCCAAACAGGAAGCTGTTACAGTTGATTCCCTCATTGCTTATGAGGAAAATCGAAGAAAAGAACTGACACAAAAATCCGAAAATAGAATCCAGCAAATGAAAGAATTTGCAGCAGCTCAGAATATTGCTGAAACAGATAAGACCAAAGGAAGCATTCTGTTGAAGAAGTATAGAGAACTGGGAGGAAAAGCAGTCAATAAAGCATTGTTTACAGATATTTCCTCTTTGCTGAGATATGAACAGAGCAGACTTTTAGAAAGTCGTTCCCAATGGTTCAGCGGAGCAGCTGCGCGATATCATGAACGCAAAGAACGCAAAGAACGCATAGATGAACTGGCAAAAAAATTCCCTGATATCGTACAAAATGGTTCGGATGCGCCAAACACAAGTTTCTTTGACTACTATACGAAAACCATTGGTGCACGTGGGCTTTTCAACAGACTGGACATTTATTCCAATAGAGAACGCTTATTGGCTTACGAACGCAGTACTGCCCAAAAGAAACTCAGTGGTAATGAAGACGGTAGGGCTGCAATGCAAAATAGAGAAGAGCTTCGAAAACTGCTTTCCATGGAATCTAAAGATGCGAATGAGGTACAGAAGTGGCAAGTTCCTATGCAAAAGATGCTCGAGGATGAACGAGTGACCTATATGACTGCTACGAAAGAGGATTTTGTTCAGGCATTGTTAAAGAAACAAAGAGACATGACTTTGAAACAGTCTGTCATGCAAGCTCAGAAAGATAGAAATAGCAAAATTGGCAACTGGTTTTACGAAGCCATAAAAATAGATATCACCATTGACGATCTCATTGCTTATGAAAACAAATGTTTATCTATGATTGCAAATGCAGACAGGCGTCAGCCACATATTGATAGAAAAAACTTCCTCGCAGATCAAAAAACAAAAATAGAAGCCGAGCAGAAAAAAAATCCACAATCTGCGGAAAAAATGCTATATGACACCATTCAGGCTTATTTGGGAAAAGCTCGTAAAACACAAAATAATGTCGTCATTCCTTTTGATAAAGGCACTGGGTTCCAGAAAGATGTTCAGCAGCGCGTTAACAAAGAGGATGCTTCTGTTCAGAAATTGTTCAAAAGTAAGAATTGGACATCTGAAGAAACAGAAGACATGCAGAAGCTGAAAGAAGATCCGTCATCTATATATACTTTGGTACGCAGATATGGACTCAGAAAAGGAACAGCCATAGATCGCAAGGCAAATAAAGAGATCTTATCTGCTTACGTGAGGGAAAAAGGGCCGAAAGAATATACGTTGGAAGATCTGGATAGATTTTATACTTATCAAATCCATGAAGCCACAAAAGCAACACTTCATTCATCTGAGAAAGCAGACCATATCACAATTTTGGAGGCATTGGAGAGTATGACTGATTACCCCGCAATGCTGAGGAAATACAAGGAGATGGGTCGTGGTAAAAATTTTCTTAGCCATGAACAGAATGATGCGCCCAATTGGGTAACACCCAATATGATTTTGGAATATGAAAGAAGTCGTATGCGTTCTTTGGAGCAGAAACATTTGGATCGTATAGAAGCTTTGCGGACTGCGGAAAGCGGAACTGCGGAAGAACAGGAACAAGCAATCAAAGAGTATGCAGAAAATTCCAAACGCTTCAATGTAAAAGGAAGTGATGAAAGCGTAAAAATTTCTTTGCAGGATATTATCAACTCGGAAATTGCTCGTCAGGCGATGAAAATGTCTGTTCATGACCAAAGAATCGCACAGCTTCGTTCAACAGATCCTAAAATGACCGATGAAATGAAGATTAGTGCTTATGATGGTAATCGTTTCGAGCCTGCAAAAGAAGATGTCGACCGTATTTACAGCCAGTACGAACAAAAGATTGCATCGCATCCTGCTTCTATGGCTGAAGAACTGACTGCATTTGAAACACAGGAAAAAGAAAAGCAAGAAGAACGTCAGAAACAGTGGAAGAAATTAGAAACAGATATTTCTGATAGGATAATCATATTAGTGGAACAAGCTGAACAGTGTATGAAAGTTGTACAGGACACAGAAAGTGCCATCAAGAATCCTGACGCTATTTTTGCAAGCGAAGCTAATACAAACAATTATGTTGCAAACGTATTGGATAAAACAAAAACAGACATGCAGCAAGTACCTGAAATTCTCAAAAACAATGGTCAATGATGAATGCATATAGGAGGAAGAAACATGACAATACGAGATAGTTTTCTGGCATTTGCAGAGAAAAATCATCTGCCGGTGAAGGAAAAACAAGAAAATGGTACAAGTATTTTTTCTTTCCAAATCAGCGGAGAAAAGGGGAAATATGGCGCTTATGCCATGTGCTTAGAAGATGAACGAATGCTGACATTCTTTGTGGATTGCAACATTCGCGTAGAAGAATCCCAAAGAAATACCATTAATACATATTTGATGGAACTGAATTATCAGCTGAAGATGGGTACATTCCAATTAGATCCAACCACTGGCGATGTTACTGTTCGCGCATGTCAGTATATCTTCGGTAATGAAGCGGATCAGAAGTTTTTGGTTGAACGTGTCGTACTTCTTTGTGGTTTAATTGCAGACCACTATTGTCACGATATTATTAAACACCTTCCCGAATAATCTCATAACCAAAACAGGCATATTGAATTTTCCGATGAAACAGGATGTTCGATATGTCTGTTTTTTTCTTTCAAACAATAGGAATCGCATTGACAATAAACGACATTGTGTAGTACAATAATAACGACAGGATGTAGTTAAAGGAGGTGTGTGAACATAAGTATCAGTGATTCTGAAATGAAGGTTATGGAAAAACTTTGGGCGTGCGGGCATATGATTTCTGTTGCTGATGTGGTTGCAGCATTGAACGATGACGGGGAAAATTGGACACATCAGACAGTCGGAACATTTTTGAAAAGATTGGAAACAAAGGGGATTGTTTCTGCATCAAAAAAGGGGAAGAGCTTATATTATTTTCCTTTGCTAAGCAAAGAGCAGTTTTACGCAAAAGAAGCTGATCACTTTTTGCAGTCAAAATTTAAGGGGTCTTTGAAGAATTTTTTGGCTGCCTTTTCCAGTGAAAAAAAGCTCAGTGAAAACGAAATACAGGATTTAAAGGACTGGTTTGATGGACTTAATCATAAATAGAGCCTTTGTATGTGTTTTATTGCTTTCTATTGGCGGGTTTATTGCAAGCAGTATCTATTTACTGTCTGAAAAATTGATCTTTCGGATTACATCTGCCAGATTTATGGTATTCATCAATACAGTGGTACTGCTTTCCTTTGTTATCCCGTTTTATTTTCCAGTATCCATATCGGATGGCAGCGAATACTGTTTTACGCATTATGATCTTGTGATACTGGAAGGGGCGGATTTATGCAGCAATTTTGCAGCCTATTGGAGAAGTACTTTTCCGTTTACGGACTGCATAGATCATATATGGTTTGTGGGTGTACTCCTTTTTTTCATCACAAAAGCCATCTTATATGTGTATACAATTTCAAGAATAAAGGGGAAAAGTTTTCAAATAGAAAGTGACATTTGGTTAGAGATATTTAAAAACATCAGAAAAGAACAACAAAAAAAAGATGTACTACTGGTTGGAAGCAATGATACACAAAGCCCTTTTACCGTAGGCATCAAACAGAAATATATTGTGATACCGGCAATTATGATAAACACACTGGATGCAGAGGAAATTGATTTCATTTTGCGACATGAATATTGCCATGCTTTGCGAAACGACGTAGCCAGAAAAGTTATCATACTGGTTTTTAGCTGTCTAAACTGGTTCAACCCGTTATATTTCCTTTTAAAAGAAAATCTCTCCGTCTGGATAGAAATTGCATGCGATGAGGCAGTAACAGAGAATTTTGATGAAAGACAAAGGAAAAAGTATGCCAGTCTGATTATCAAATCATTGGAGCTGGAAAATACTGCACATCGCAGTCATTTCTACTGTGTATATTACAGCGAGACGAGCATAAAAAACTATAAGCGAAGAATTCTGGAAGTATTAAGAGGGAAAAAGAATGTTGCTGCATATGGAAAGGTAGTAGCTATATCATTGGCAGTGATTTCTTTGGTTTGCAGCAATATCGTCGCAAAAGAAGCCGATATCCCTGTAAATATGTTCTTTTCCAATCAAGCAGTGATATTTGATGCCAATGATTTTGAAATAGTATCGCTGCCCGCAGAAGAATAATAAAACTATGTTAAAGAACTGAATGCACGACAAGCGTATTATAATGAATGTCAGCTGTATTTTGTATAGGGGGAATATGATACAGAAATGACATGTAGAAGAGATGTAACCATATAGTGCATCCAGTATTTTTTATGCAAGTTGCTAAAGGAGTATTTTTATGAAGCATTCTTACAGGAATCGGATAATCTTTGCAGTATTAGCTGTTGGAACGATTATGACTGCCATGCATACAGTAACAGAAAAGGACAATGCTACGGCAGACACAACCTCTATATCAACAGATAGTCCCACAATGGGAAGTCTGCAAAAGGATCTGATTGCTTATCTAAATGAAAAGCATCCTGAAATTAGATTTGGCAGCAAAAAATACATGGCGTATGTTACAGATGTCTGTATGTATGATAATGCAGATTCTGAACTTGCAAAGTTGCCAAATTATAATGACATTCAATTCTATTGCGCAGAATATCTGCATCAATTGGACGAACAGCAAGTTAAAGGGATACTACCTTTTCTTGGCTTTAAACCTTCAGAGGAATTTCTGTCAAAAACCGTAGAGGAAATTCAATATGAAGCCATCATAAAGCAAAGACTCGATGACATTGCATATCAAACAACACACAGAGAATAAGTGGGGGAATTTCTGTGATGTGTTCAAATCTATCATAAAAAACTCCTATGCTTTTATATAGCATAGGAGTTTTTTATATAAATATCAGCGATTCAGTACAATGAGAATTACCAACAAAAAGTTCTTTTATATTTGCGTCGTTCCTTCTTTTCCTTTTAAACGGAAATACAATGTTCCTGCCACAACCAAGGAAATGGAATCCACAATAGGCTGTACCCACATGCACCCGTAAAGAGGCATCAGCCAATCCATGAAAAAGAGCAGGGGAATATCCAAAACACCTTTTCTCAATACAGAAGTAATGAGAGATTCTTTTACTTTCCCCATTGCCTGAAACTGGATAATCATCGGATAGCACAGGGACATCATGGGCATTGCTGTTACCATTCTCCGCAAAAAGCCAGCACTATATGCAATGGTTGTTGCGTCTTCAATAAACAGAGCTGAGAGCTGTGGTGCAAACAACTCATAACAGATCAGGCAGAGCATAGAAAAGGAAAAAGAAATCATACAGCCAAAACGAAAAGATTTCCGTCTTCTGATTTGGTTGCCAGAGGCATAATTGTAAGCCAATAGGGGAAGCAGACCGCTAGAGACGCCAATGGAAAAATAAAGCGGCAACTGATCCAATTTTTTAACGATACCTAATGCTGCAACAGCTTCTGTGGCATATTTTGATACAAATTTCGCTTGTGCAGCGATGGCTACAACAGTCAGAGCATATTGGACAGCGGAAGGAAATCCAACGGACAAAATGCTTTTTAAATGCAATTTGGCATAACGGAGATATTGAGGATTAATATGGATCACAGAGCTTTTCCTCATACGATATAAAGAAAGAAGGAAAAATGCTGTTGCTAAAACATTAGAAAGTGCTGTTGCCATACCTGCACCAATAGCACCCAAACCAATAAACTGTGGCAATACAAATAATGGATCTAGAATGATATTGATAATACCGCCCAAAGAAACGCCGATGGAGGCTAAAGCGGCGCTGCCATCCGCTCGAATGAGGTTCGCAAGAAGTGTATTCAATACAGTAAATGGGCCACCCAGAATAACCACATATTTTGCGTATCCCATTGTAAGGGCAAATGTTTCTTCCGCCGCTCCACAAAGAAAGAGAATGGGTCGGGCCATAAGGAAAAAGACAACCGAAAACATACATGCGCATATAAGTCCTCCCCAAAAAGAAACGGAAGCAATCTGTTTTGCACGTAATGGCTGCTTTTTCCCCAATGCCCTGGCAATGGCACTGGCACCTCCGACACCAAACAGATTGGAAATCGCAGTCAGCATAACAAATGAAGGGGCGGCAATGGTGATGGCGGCCGTTTGATGAGGATCATTGAGTATACCTACAAAATAAGTGTCTGCCAAATTATATATCAGTGCAATCATTTGACTGACAATCGCAGGAATGATTTGTTTATATACAGCCTGGTGAACAGGCAACGTTTCGAAAATGGCAGTGCGATCTGAAGCATTCATGACAGCATCTCCTTTTCTTCGTTTTTGATATTTTCGTAAGCGGTTTGTAAAAGGCGATAAAATATCTCTTGCTCTTCTTCCGTCATACCGGACAATAATCTTAAAACAGTTCGTTCTCGATTATGTGCCATTGTTCTGCCAAGCTCCATTCCTTTTTCCGTGGGAGAAATGGTACGGCACCTTCCATCTATCGAAGAAGGGGAGGGAGTGACCAATCCTTTTTCTTCTATCCTTTGCGCAAGACCACGGGCCGTTTGATGGGTGATTTCCAAGTAAGCTTTTAAATCTGTGACTGTACTCTGAGGATTTGCCAGAAAAAATTGGAGGCTATCAGCCTGGCTGGTAGTCAAGTCAAGGGCTTTCAGATGACGATTTCTATTTTTAATGAGGGTATTTGCCAATTTTAAAATCAAACGCCCTAACTGATGCGCATTTTCATAATCCATAAAATCCTTCCTTTCTGAATCATATGCTTATGATCACAATTATTGTACAGCATGCTGTATATATAGTCAATAAAAGCTGCTCTGTAAAGCATTTCCAGTACAAATCTAGGAAAGTTATCATAATCTCATTTTGAGTAGCAAAAAGTTATTTATACAATAACATGCAAATTGAAGCAACATACAAAAAGGCCATTCCCCAGTTTCATAACGGAAAGGAATGACCTCTTTGGCTGTTGTTAAAAAAGTATTGTTTATGTTGTGCTATTCAGATTTTCCAATGCCAAATTTACATTTTCAATCTGATTGGAGTCTGGATACAAAGACTTGATTTTTTCGTAATACTCTTTTGCTTTCGCAGTATCCTTTTCTTCCTCAGCGATTTTTCCTAAATAATAATAGGTGTCATCAATAAAGTTTTCTGATGATGTATAATTCAGGCATTTTTCCAGATAAGGCTTTGCATCTGTAAAATTGTTGCTCAAAAATTCGCTTTTACCTTTTGTATATAAGGAATTTGCCGCCTGCGGATATGCCTGTGTTTTCACAGATTCGTATTTTTGCAAATCTTCCTCACTGAATCCAACTGTTTCAATGCTGTCCAATGTAGCAACACATTCTTCAAACTTCTTGTCGTTCAGCTGAGAAACTGCTGTTTCTAATAATTCCAGATTGGCCTGTTTTGTTTCTTCGCTGCGCAGCTGTTTATTTTCTGCTTCCAGTGTTGTTACTTTTTCACGCATTGCCAAAACTTCTTCTGGCGTCATATTTGTTTCGCCCTGATAACTTTCTACTTGTGCCTGCAATGTTTCAATGGTTTTATCTTTATTTTCATTGATCGCGGGCAAAACAAGCACCAGCAAAACAAGGGCAGTTGCTACAATACCTACACCAAAAGCAATCAGATCACGATGTTCCAATGCACCAATTTTTTTCTTTTCAGAACGTTTATAGCGAGGCATAGGAGGCGCACTATCGGTTTTTTTCACAGATATACCCTGTGCAACTTCAGCACCGGAGGCATGTTTTTTCTGCTTGCCAACAGAACCCCTGCGTTCCTTACCAAGTTCCTGACTATATCGAAGGGCAATGGGGTTATTTACATCTTTACGCAATACCGCATCTATAAAGTGCTGAGCACGCTTTTCATTATGTTCCATCAGACAACACAAAGTCATCAAGTTATTGGCATCAATAAAGCCTGGGCTTAAATCCAGACTTTTCTTCAGCTGAATGATGGCAAGATCATCACTTCCCTGATGGAGGTAATGCAGTGCCTGATTATACAAGCGCACAGCATCATTGTACTGATCCATTTCCCTGGCATGCTTCTGCAAATATTCAATATATCCGGCAGCAGGATTATTTTCACTGACCAGAGAGTTGCTGACAATCCAATGCTTCAACGCGTCTGCCATACGTCCCGTTTCTGCATAGACCAATCCCAGCAGATTCCGTGCCTGATAGTTATTTTTATCAAATAAAATACTCTGTTCCAATAAGGTTGCCGCAGCAGAAAGATCCTGCGCCAAAGCCGCTTCCAAACCGTCATTATATAAACGGATAGAAGCGTTTCGTGCTTTTTTAAAGATATATGTATCTACACCGCAGGAAGGGCAGAGAAAGCCATTTGGAACAATATTGCCACAGTTAGGGCATTTCATAATCCATCGACTCCTTTACGCTTCCTCAGCCTGGCTGGCAGAGGGATCCTGTGGTTTGTTTTCTTTTGCAATATGCTGTAAAATGTCCAGCAGATCCTGCATCTGAGAAGGCTGCAAGGCACTTTGTATATCATCCAGCTCCATCAAAGGCTGGTATTTTTTCAATTCTTCTTTAAAGTTCAACATCTATATATTCCTCCAATCACAATGAAAGTATATATTCTCGAATTTCGCCAATCATGTATAAAGAACCGCAGCACAGAATCATGTCTTCCGAATCTGTTATTTCCAGTGCGCGGTCAAAAGCACGCGGAATTTCTTTTTCCAGTATCACTGGTTTATGGAAATGGGCTGTTGCCTTTGCAAGAGATCCCAAATCCAGTTTTCTCTCACTCAAAGGTTCCGTCAGAACAGCTTGATGAATCAAAGGGAAAATTTCTGACAACATAAGCGGATATTCTTTATCGCCCAGTACACCAAGCACCAATGTGATTTTTTTCCCATTCACATAATGGGGCAAAGACTGTGCCAATTTCGCAATACCATCTGCGTTGTGCGCACCATCCAAAAGCACAAGAGGATGCTTTTTCACAACTTCCATGCGTCCATTCCAAGAAGCATGCAAAATTCCTCTGCGAATGGTTTCTTCTGTCAAAGGCAGTCCAAGCTGCTGCAAAATCGCACAGGCATTCAATACTGTTATACAGTTGGAAATTTGGTAATCGCCCGAAAGAGGCAGTGTCATTTCTTGATAATCAATAAGATGATTTTTCACGGAAAAAATGGTTCCGTCAAAATCCTGTTTGTGAACGGAAATCTGATTTTCAGTTTCGCAGTAAAAAGGAGCGGAAAGAGCCTGCGCCATTTCCTTAGCCATATTATATACTATTTTTTCCTGAGAATACAACACCACAGGGCAATTTTTCTTGATGATTCCGCATTTTTCACGGGCAATATCAGAAAGTGTATTTCCCAAATAATCCATATGATCCATGCTGATGGACATAATGAGACTTAAAAGAGGTGCTTCAATCACGTTTGTCGCATCATATGTTCCGCCCAATCCAACTTCCATAACAGCTATATCTACCTGTTGTTCCGCAAAATAATGGAATGCCGCAGCTGTAACGATTTCGAAAAGAGTTGGAACATCTTCTCCTGCCGCTGCCATCGCTTCACAATGCGCACGCATCAGAGAGATTTCCTCCGCAAACTGTTCGTCAGAAATTTCCTGACCATTGATGACAAAACGTTCATTATAACGATGCAGATGAGGTGACGTATAAGAAGCCGTTTTACAGCCGCTTTCGCGCAGCACAGAAGAAAGCATTGCAACGGAAGAACCTTTCCCATTTGTTCCTGCCACGTGAATACAGCGCAGCTTTTTTTCTGGATTGCCAAGTCTTTTCAGCAATGCTTGAATACGGGATAAACCGGGAACAGATGCAAATCCTACTTCTTCTTCGAGATATTTGATTGATTCCATATAATTCATGTTACACACCTCTGCTTTTAGTCTGTATTTCATTATATCAGGTATGGAATTTTCTGCAAGTTTCTTCGGAAATCTACAAAGTTTTTTAGGATTTTTTTAAATATGATGCAACAAGAAAGAAAAGGTTGTCGGAAATGAAGGAAAAAGGTATAATAAATAAGATTGAGGAATCGAAGGAGGCAACTAGATATGGATGAACATGGCAATCGAAGCGATGAACAGGCAAGCCAGCAGCAAAGCCGGGCACCTGAACAAAGACGTTCGATGCAAAGAGATATGGAGGAAGAATTTTCCACCACTTATTTCCCCCGCAGAGACAGAAGCAATACCACATATTACGGGCAGCACACAGCTCGTCCTTCTGCTCCACGGGAAAGTACAAGAATCAAAGAAGAAAAGGCAGCAGAACCTCAGCGTATGGAAGAGGAAAGTGTGACAAAAATTCCACGGCGAGATCCTGAGTTTGAAAACACTTATGTTCCACGCAGAGCTTCCAGAGAAGAAGAATGGAACAGTCGTATGGAACGAGAGCTGCAGGAAACCACCATATATCGTAAGGTGGAACCGACCAAAGAACGCAGAGAAAGTTCCCGTAGAGACTCGTCTCGCAGAGATACATCTCACAGAGAAAGCTCCCGCAGAGAAACAGTATGTCGTGAGCCAAGCAGCAGAAGCACAACGGAACGCTCGAAACCGAAAAAGCATAAACGGAAACTTTCAAAAGGTTTCAAAGGGCTTATTGTACTTGTTGTTGCGCTGATGATCGGCATTTTTTCTTTCCAATTTATGAAAGGGATCATGATGATGGATGGCAGTACAGAAAACCTGACCGGTGAAACAGTTTCCGTTACCATCCCTTCCGGCTCTACAACATCCGATATTGCAAATATTCTGAAGGAACAGGGATTGATCTCCAACATCTTTACATTCCGTTTGAGCAGTAAAATCAACGGATACGACGGAACGTATCAGATGGGTACCTATGATGTGGATACAGGTATGACACAGACACAGATTATGGCGCTTCTGCAGTCCGGTGAAGTCAGCACGAAGAACAAACTGACCATTCCAGAAGGCTACACTGTAAAACAGATTGCGGATCGTGTAGCTGAAACAGGTATTTGCACTGCTGAAGAATTTATCACAGAAGCCAACACAGGTACATTCCCCCACAGCTTCCTGAAGGATCTTCCGGATCGTGAATACCGTCTGGAAGGCTATCTCTTCCCTGATACTTATTTCCTGACAGAAAATATGACTGCTCATGAAATCATTTCCATGATGCTGGATCGTTTCGAGCAGATGTATACAAAGGAATATCAGGATGCCGTGGCTGCAAGCGGTCATACACTGGATGAAATTGTTACCATCGCTTCTATGATAGAAAAAGAAATCACACTGGATGAAGAACGCGCAAGAGCAGCAGGCGTAATCTATAACCGTTTGGAACAGGATATGTCTTTGGGTATTGACGCTACTGTACTGTATGCCGTTGGAAAAACAGGCGGAGAACTGACACAGGTAGATTTGCAGACAGATTCTCCTTACAATACCAGATTGAACAAAGGTCTGCCTTTAGGCCCTATCTCCAATCCCGGTGAAGCATCCTTTAAAGCTGCTTTGTATCCAGAAGATAATGACTATTTGTATTATGTAGTAGAAGCAGCTGGTCAGAGCAACCATGTATTCTGCAAGACCAATGAAGAATTCCTGGCTGCCAAAGAAAAATATCAGGCAAGCCTGGCACAGTAATTTTGAGGAGAGAATAAAGAATGAATTATGTAACAGACGATACCATGAACGCCTATCTGCGCACAGTACAGCCTATGTATGATGGTGTTCTGGGTGAAATCCAGCGGGAAGCCATTGCGGCAGAAGTACCCATTATCCCGCTGGAAACAGCAAGACTTTTGAGCGTACTTCTGACCATGCAGAAGCCAAAACATATTTTGGAAATCGGTACTGCTGTGGGATTTTCAGCAGGACTCATGTGCCGTTACCTGCCGGAAGACGGTACGGTAACAACCATTGACCGCTTTGAAGTGATGCTGAAAGACGCAAGAGTAAACATCAAACGAATGGGACTGGAAGACAAAATCAAAATCCTGGAAGGCGATGCGGCAAATATCCTGCCCACACTGGAAGGCCCTTACGATGTAATTTTCCTGGATGCAGCAAAAGGGCAGTATGGCAATTTCCTGCCTCACTGCCTGCGCCTGCTTCCTGTTGGCGGTCTGCTGATTGTTGATGATGTGTTGCAGGGCGGCACCATTGCGCAGACCCGTTTCAGTGTGCCTAGACGGCAGAGAACCATCCATAAACGCTTGCGGAACTTCCTGTGGGATATTACACATAATGATGCCCTGGAAACTTCCATCATTCCCATTGGGGATGGCATGGCACTTTGCTATAAGAAGAAAGAAATTCCTGTAACACTAGAAGGAGAACAAAATGATGCAGAATAAAATCAAACCAGAACTGCTGGCACCTGCCGGTGATCTGGAAAAATTAAAAATCGCGGTACTGTATGGTGCAGATGCCGTTTACATTGGCGGCGAAGCATACAGCCTTCGTGCAAAAGCGAAAAATTTCGATAAAGAAGCTATGGCAGAAGGGATCCGTTTTGCCCATGAACATGGTGCAAAAGTATATGTCACAGCCAATATCTTTGCTCACAATGCAGATTTTGAAGGTATGGCTGACTATTTCAAAGAAATTTATGAACTTGGTGCTGATGCTGTACTGATTTCTGACCTGGGTGTATTTGCTGTGGCAAGAGAAGCGGCTCCTGATCTGGAAATCCATGTTTCTACACAGGCAAACAACACCAACTACCAGAGTGCCCGCATGTGGTATCAGTTGGGTGCGAGACGTGTGGTTGTTGCCAGAGAACTTTCCCTGCGTGAAATTCGCGAAATTCGCGAAAAAATTCCTACGGATATGGAAATCGAAGCCTTTGTTCATGGTGCTATGTGCATTTCTTATTCTGGCAGATGCCTGCTGAGCAATTACCTCAGCGGTCGTGATGCCAATAAAGGCGCTTGTGCCCATCCCTGCCGTTGGAAATACCATTTGGTTGAAGAAACACGTCCCGGTGAATATATGCCCATTGAAGAAAACGAAAGAGGTACTTACATTTACAATTCTAAAGACCTTTGTATGATCGACCATATTCCTGATCTGGTTGAAGCCGGCGTAGTCAGCCTGAAAATCGAAGGCAGAATGAAAACTCCTTTCTATGTTGGCACAGTTATCAAGGCATATCGTCAGGCAATTGATGATTATTTCGAAGATCCAGCAAAATATGAACAGAAACGCGAGTATTATCTGGATGAAGTATCCAAAGCAAGTCATCGCGACTACACAACCGCATTCTATTACGGCAGACCTGATGGCAACCAGCAGGTTTATACCAACAATTCCTATATCCGCCCTTATGACTTCATTGGCGTGGTACAGGAAGCAAGTGATGCAGAAGGTTATGCATGGATCGAACAGCGCAATAAATTCTCTGTGGGAGAAGAAATTGAAGTCATGCCCGCAAAAGGCCCTTCATTCTCTATGACTGTAACAGAAATTTATAACGAGGCTGACGAATCTGTTGAATCTGCGCCGCATCCCCAGGAAAAACTGCGGGTGAAATTCTCCCAGCCAGTACAGCCTTTTGACATGATGCGTAAATTTCTTTCGGATACGAAATAAAAAAAACTTGATTTTCAATGGATTTCCATTTATGCTAATAGGTGTAACAATTTAGTAAAGGAAAAGGATAGGGCTTATGGAATTAACACAATGTATCAACTACTTGCTGACAACTGCACAGCATTCTGTGTTTCAGTATCTGAACGGAAAGTTATCGGAATATGATGTGACACCTTCTCAGTATGGGGTACTGAGTTGTCTTTGGCAGCGTGAATTTGCAACACCAAAGCAGATTTCTGAAATTCTTTGTCTGGAAACTTCCACCATTTCTGGTGTGCTGGACAGAATGCAGAAAAAAGGACTCATTGACCGTGTGATCAATCGGAATGACAGACGGGAAGTGCGTGTGGTGCCGACAGAAAAGGGGAAAGCATTGGAAGAACCCATATCCAAAATCATAGATGAAGTCAATGAAGAAGTTTTAAAGTGTTTTACAGATGAAGAAGTGGCACTGCTGAAAAATCAGCTGCGCACGATTGCAGAAGGGAAACATTTCTAATTTCATATGATTTACAGAAGCAGGTGTTTATCGCCTGCTTTTTCTTTATGTATCAGGGCATTCAGCCCTGTGTACCCTCCAAGGCACGGCAGAGTTTCTGCAGTGCCTTTTTTTCAATTCTGGAAACATAAGAACGGGAGATACCGAGTTTTCTTGCAATTTCCTGCTGTGTCAGTGCATCATATTTGCCTAAGCCATATCTGAGACACACAACGAATCGCTCTCTAGGTGTCAAAACTTTTTCTATGGCAGTGATTAACTTTTGAGATTCTATGGTGAAATCAAGGGCAGCGGCAAAATCCGGCGCATCTGTATTGATGATATCCAGCATAACAATCTCATTTCCATCTCGATCTGTTCCCACAGGCTCATAAAGGGAGATTTCATTCTGTGTTTTTTTGACAGCCCGCAGGTGCATCAAGATTTCATTTTCAATACACCTGGATGCATAAGAGGCAAGTTTACTTTTCTTCTCAGGTTTAAAGGTTTGAATCGCTTTGATCAACCCCACTGTTCCAATGGAGATCATTTCTTCCGTATCTTTTGGAGAAGTGGTATATTTTTTTGCAATGTGTGCCACTAAACGCAGGTTGTGCAAAATCAGACGTTCTTTTGCCTCCGCTTTTTCCTTTTCCGTACCTTGAAAGTAAATCTCCAGCGTTTTCTGTTCCTCCTGAGAGGAAAGCGGTTTGGGAAAAGAACCGCTTCCACTACATGCACAGGCCCCCATCAGACAAAAAAATGCCAGCAGCAAAATCGCCACCCCCGTTTTTGCGATTGATTTATTCTATGCAGCTGCCCTTTTGTCTGTGCCTGTCAGAGAATGTTTGAATCTGTCCTTTTTTGCAGGGACAAGAGAGGACATGGCAGAATTTGCAGGACGAAACATCGAAAAAGCAAGTCAAAATCAGGTATAGTGGAAGTCGAGAGGAGGAAAATTATGGAGATAACATGGAAAACATTGGATCATATTTTGATGGTAAAAATCAACGGTGATATAGATCATCACACATGCGAAATACTGCGGCAGCAGGTGGATCAGGCTTTGGAAAATACCAACAGTCGCAGCATTCTTTTCAGTTTCGCGCAGGTGTCTTTTATGGACAGCTCTGGCATTGGTGTACTTATTGGACGGTATAAACTGGTGCAACGTCTGGGCGGCAGAATTGCAGTCGCTTGCCCCAGTGACCGCATCAGAGAGATTTTTCGTCTATCCGCCCTTGATAAACTCTTTCCGTTTTTCGAAACCGAAGAAGCTGCTCTTGCGGATTTGAAAGGGGGAATGAAAAAATGAGAAATCAAATGCGGATTTTTTTCGACGCTGTTTCCGAAAACGAAGCCTTTGCCAGACTGGTAGCAGCCGGCTTTTTTGCCCAGCTCAATCCTACCATAGCTGAAATCACAGATGTGAAAACAGCTGTTTCTGAAGCCGTCACAAATGCAATCATTCATGGGTATGAAGGAAAGGGCGGAACAGTAGAACTATTTTGTGCATATGATGAGAACAGACTGCAAATAGAAGTTGCCGACCGAGGCATAGGCATCACAAATATTGCTCAGGCAATGGAACCGCTGTATACATCAAAGCCTGAGCTGGAACGTTCCGGTATGGGATTCACCATCATGGAAACTTTTATGGATAAAATGCGTGTAGAAAGCATTCCTCATTTCGGTACCAGAGTATATATGGAAAAAGACCTCAAAACGGAATGAGGTGACAGCCTTGGATCGAACACGGGAATACATTCGTCAGGCACAGGAAGGAAATCAAGAAGCAAAAGAAATGCTGCTCCAAGAAAATACGGGATTAATTTGGAGCATTGTAAAAAGATTTTATGGGCGTGGATATGATCCGGAGGATTTATACCAAATTGGTGCCATTGGGCTGCTCAAGTGTATCGACAATTTTGATTTTTCATATGATGTGAAATTCTCCACCTATGCCGTTCCGATGATTATGGGAGAAATTCGTCGTTTTTGTCGGGATGACGGCATGCTGAAAGTCAGCCGTACACTGAAAACACTAGCTGCACAAGCAGGGCAGATGCGAGAAAAAATGACAAAAAATCTCGGTCGAGATATCACATTACAGGAATTGGCAAATGGCCTTGGAATTGCATTAGAGGAACTTTTGCCTGCATTAGAAGCTACAAAAGATGTAGAAAGCCTATCTGCTTCGTTGTTTGAAGGAGAAAACGGCAAAAAGACGGAGTTAGAAGAGCGCCTTGGGAAAGCGGAAGAAGAAGAAATCGTCGACCGTTTGTTTCTAGAAGAAGCCCTAAACACACTGCCTCATAGAGAACGGCAAATCTTAATGCTGCGGTATTTTGGAGATCTTACTCAATCTCAGATTGCGAAACGCCTAGGCATATCCCAAGTACAGGTTTCCAGAATTGAAAAACGTGTGTTATCACAAATGCGGGAAAAGTACGGAAACCAAAGAAGATAAGCCCAACAAAAAAGGATTTCACCCCAAGCAGGAGGAAATCCTTTTCTTTTATCAATCTATTTTGCGACCGCATTTCGGACAAAACGTAAAGTCTTCTGAAAGCAAATAACCACATTCGGGACAATGGCGTTCATGATATGGATCAGACCCAACAATGGTTAAATCTTCATCTTCCAACGTCACAGATTCTCCTCTGGCAATGGCTTCACCTTTTTCTTTGGGAATGGAAAATACAGTATTGCAGCAGCTGGAAACAGCGAAATACCGTCGATTCCACTTAAATATGGGAATGAAAAAGAATGTAAAACAAGTATATGTCATAAATACAGAAATGCTGCCGTAGCGACCGCATTTTTTGCAGATAATGGTTTGTATAAAGTCCAGAGCCTTCTGTGCCGTATTAATTCCGCCAATAAAAATCATAAAAACACCTCATTTGAAAAGAAAATCATTATTTTGTCGGATTCTATTTTACTTCGGTTGATATCCATGATAAAATATTTCCAAATAAATTGCAACGGATTTTTCAGAAAGGGAGGATTGGATATGAAAGTAGCAAAATTGGTATTAAGTGCCGTATCTTTGGCAGTAGCAGCAGGCATGCTGACACTGTCTATCATTGATATGCTTACCAGAGAAGAATACTAAAATTATAATTTTCTCAGTGCAAAAGGTATAATGCATACAGTATTGGGGCAAAATCTGAGAAAACAGGCAGATTCAAGAAAAAATACGCAAAAAATTCCAAAAAAATGCAAAGATTTTCTTTGTAGAAATGAAATTTTGTGGTATACTATGGAAGTGGGCGGTTGCACTGCCGAGATAAATTCGCAGCCGCATCATTGAAAAGAAAAAGAGGAGGAATTGAATATGGTAAAAGTTGGTATTAACGGATTTGGTCGTATTGGTCGTCTGGTATTCCGTGCTGCGATCGAAAGAGGCGATGTAGAGGTTGTTGCAGTTAACGATCCTTTCATCGATCTGGATTACATGATGTACATGCTGAAATATGATTCCGCACACGGTCGTTTCAACGGCAAAATGGAAGCAAAAGACGGCAAACTGGTTGTTGAAGGTCATGAAGTAACAGTTTACAACTGCATGGATCCCAAAGACATCCCTTGGAAAGAAGCTGGTGCTGAATACGTACTGGAATCCACAGGTCTGTTCACAACAATGGATAAAGCATCTGCTCACTTCAATGGTGGCGCGAAAAAAGTTATCATTTCCGCTCCTTCCGCAGACGCCCCTATGTTCGTTATGGGTGTAAACAACGAAACATATACAAAAGATATGACAATCGTTTCCAACGCATCCTGCACAACAAACTGCCTGGCACCTCTGACAAAAGTTATCGATGATAACTTCGGTGTAGTAGAAGGTCTGATGACAACAGTTCATTCCACAACAGCTACACAGAAAACAGTTGACGGTCCTTCCAAGAAAGACTGGAGAGGTGGTCGTGCTGCTTCCGCAAACATCATCCCTTCCAGCACAGGTGCTGCAAAAGCAGTAGGTAAAGTTATCCCTCACCTGAACGGCAAACTGACAGGTATGTCCTTCCGTGTACCTACAATCGACGTATCTGTTGTTGACCTGACATGCCGTCTGGAAAAACCTGCAACATACGAAGAAATCAAAGCAGCTATCAAACATGCTTGCGAAAACGAAATGAAAGGCATCATGGAATACACAGATGAAGACGTTGTATCTTCTGACTTCCTGTCTGATGCACATACTTCCATCTTCGACGCAAAAGCTGGTATTGCGCTGAACGACAACTTTGTAAAACTGGTTGCATGGTATGACAACGAATGGGGTTACAGCAACAAAGCTCTGGACCTGATCAAACACATGTACAAAGTAGATAACGAATAATTTCTTATCTGTTTGACAAAGAGATATTATGAGAGCCAAAGGATTTATCCTTTGGCTCTTTTTTGTGGTATCATTTCAAAATAAAAACCACTGCCAAATTCTTGACAGCGGTTCTATATTACGCTTCTTCTTCAAAGCGTTTTTTCAATACAACATAGTGATTGTAATTGCTCTTGTCTCCGCCATTGTCCGGGAAAAGACAAAAGGGAAGACTATCTGTGTCTCTGTGTTTCTTCACACAATCACAGCATTTGCCATGATTGGGGCAAGTTGTTTTGGGACAAGCACATTCAGTAACATTTGGACAACTCATGCCATAACCTCCTTCAACAATTCCGCAATTTCCTCTGCTTTTGCCACTCTGCCAGCGATCAGTACCTTTTGGTCATATACTAAGGCAGGTGTTGTCATGACGCCATATGCTGCAATTTTGCTGAAATCAGTAACATGTTCTACGGGCATTTCTTTGCCAAGCATCTGCAAGGCCTCCACAGTGTTTTTCTCCAAAGTGTTGCATTTTGTGCAGCCGCTTCCAAGAATTTTCACCATGGAAGATACTTCATTTTTTTCTGTTTTTTTCTTTCCAAATAAACCCATTTTAAAAACTCCTTTCTAATTTAAAACATGAATGAGCAAGCATTAAATAAATAACCAATAAAAGTAATACCAACAGTAACAATAACGGTAAATGTAAGCAGCAGTTTTGGTTTCACTGCTTTTCTCAGCATAATCAAAGAGGGCAGGGACAGAGCTGTTACAGCCATCATAAATGAGAGAACTGTTCCAAGTCCAGCACCCTTAGCGAACAAACTTTCCGCAACAGGAATTGCGCCAAAAATATCTGCATACATAGGAACGCCAACCAGAGTGGCAAGAGGCACAGAATACCAATGACCGCTTCCCAAAAGTGCTTCCACATATCCAGCCGGAATAAAGTTATGAATGGCGGCGCCAATCCCAACACCAATAAAAATATAGGGTGCCACTTTTTGAATGGTAGGCATAAGCTGTTCTTTGGCATATACAATACGATCACGCTGCGTCAAGGATTCCGCTTCCAAATCAATAGCAGGGGCAGAACGGATAAAGTCTTCCACATAAGCCTCCATTCCCAATTTTTCAATCAATAGTCCCCCAAGAACCGCCAGCACCAAACCAACGATTACATAAGCCACAGCAATTTGGAGTCCAAAAATGCCAGTAATCAAGAGCAGGGAACCGAGATCTACCAGAGGAGATGAAATCAGAAAAGAAAATGTAATCCCTACCGGCAATCCTGCACTTGTGAATCCAATAAAAAGAGGAATAGAGGAACAGGAACAAAAGGGCGTTACCGTTCCCAAAAGCGCAGCAAAAATATTTGCTGATAAACCACGAAACTTAGATAAGATCTGCTTTGTACGCTCCGGCGGAAAGAAGCTTTGGATATAAGAAATACCAAATATCAACACCGAAAGCAGGATAAATATTTTTATCACATCGTAGAAGAAGAATTGCAAACTCCCGCCAATCCTACTTTCCAAATCTAATCCAAACTTAGACAACAAATCACCAATCAAAGTATTGAGCCATTTCATGCCTAGAATCTGATTTTGAATAAAATTCCAAACTTCCAAAATATAAACCCCCAATATATTTATATATTTAAAATTATCTATTTGTTATATAAAACATATGACTTATATAACAAATTATTTCTCAGATACAAAGATCACATCATCTTTGGCCATTTCAGCTGTTCTCTGTAAAAACTGAGCTGCTTTTTGAAACTGATCCGCATTTAAGCGATAATGCATCCATTTGCCTTCTTTTCGTCCAATCACCAGATCAACATCACAAAGTATTTTCATATGGTGGGAGAGAGTGGGCTGCGTGATATGCATTTCATCTAACAGCATGCAAGCACATCTTTCTTCACCTTGGAGCATTTCTAAGATTCGCAATCTGTTTTCATCCCCAAGGGCCTTAAAAATTTTTGCCAATTGATTGGGCTGTACTGTCATATTCTCACCTCATATTCATAATCGTCTATATAAGTATATAAAACACATTGATAATTGTCAATATATAAATGAATGTATTTGAAAAAACAGTCAAAAAAAGTGGGGGAGTGAAATAAAAAAGGATGGGAATATTTCATCCCATCCTTGAATCCGTTTCTGATTCTTATTTGAAGTATCTGTTGTACAGGCCCAGGAATGCTTTACCGTGTCTAGCTTCGTCACGACCCATTTCGTGTACTGTGTCATGGATTGCATCCAGGTTAGCCAGTTTTGCACGTTTAGCCAGATCGAATTTACCAGCGCAAGCACCGTTTTCAGCATCGATACGCAGTTCCAGATTTTTCTTTGTGGAGTCTGTTACAACTTCGCCCAGCAGTTCAGCAAATTTTGCAGCATGTTCAGCTTCTTCCCAAGCAGCTTTTTCATAGTACAGACCAACTTCAGGGTAGCCTTCTCTATGAGCAACTCTTGCCATAGCCAGGTACATACCAACTTCTGTGCATTCGCCTTCGAAGTTAGCTCTCAGGTCAGCCATGATGTCTTCGCTGGAACCCTGTGCAACACCTACAACGTGTTCAGCAGCCCATTCCATTTCGCCTTCCTTCTGTTCAACGAACTTATCAGCGCCAACATGGCAAACAGGACATTCTGCAGGAGCAGCGTCACCAACATGAACATAACCACATACGGAACAAACAAATTTTTTCATAATCATTTTCCTCCTTGAATTAAAAATATATGTAAAATCGAAGTAAACTATTGTTACTTGATAATTATTATAAATTACTACATCCTTTTTGTCAATCCATTTTATAAAAAAATATGAAAATTTGCAAAAAAACTGCATTCTATGATAAACTAGTAAGGCAAAGGAGGGATTTCATATGAAATCACTGGAAATTAACCAGATTTATTATGGTTTTCAATTGAAAAAATGCGAAAAACTGGGAGATATTTCTGCCACGGGATATCTGTTTACCCATATCAAAAGTGGTGCAAGACTTTGTTATTTAGCAACAGAAGACGACAATAAAGTATTTTCTGTTTCCTTTAAAACGCCGCCTGACAACGACTGCGGTACGCCACACATTCTGGAACATTCTGTATTGTGCGGCTCACGAAAATATCAGGCAAAAGATCCATTCAACGAATTGGCAAAAGGATCTTTGAATACATTTTTGAATGCTATGACATATGCAGATAAAACCATGTATCCCATTGCAAGCTGCAATGAAAAAGACTTCCATAATATGATGGATGTTTATTTGGATGCTGTTTTTTATCCCAATATTTACACAAAGAAGGGGATTTTTCTCCAGGAAGGATGGCGCTACGCAGATGGTGGAAACTCTCCAGAAATCACAGGTGTTGTCTTTAACGAAATGAAAGGGGCATTATCCGATCCTGAAAGTAGACTTGCCGGCGTGATCGCGCGCAGTATGTTTGGCAATACCACATATGGTATGGAATCCGGCGGCGATCCGGATGCCATTGCTGATTTGACATATGAAGCATTTCTGGATTTCCATAGAAAATATTACCATCCATCCAATGCTTATTTTTATCTGTATGGTGATATGGATGTCTTTTCTTGTCTGGAACACATTGATACAGCTTATCTTTCTAATTTTAATGTATCAAATGATTTGCCAATTATTACTGAAACCAATGTTCCAAATGCAATAGAGTGGATATCCGATACTTATCCTGCGGAAGAAAATGAAAATGACCTGGAGAAAGGATATTTTGCCTACAATATAAAGGTAGGAAAATGCACTGACCCCAAACGGATATTAGCAATGCAGCTGGTAGGTTATCTTCTGCTGGAAACGAATGCTTCTCCACTCAAAAATGCACTGCGTGATGCTGATGTTTGCGAAGAAGCAGAAGGCTATTTTGATTCCTCCACATATGAAATGATTTACAGCATCATTGCAAAAAAAGGCAAAAAACAAAATGCCGAAAAATTCAAGAACATTGTTGAAGATGTACTCAAAGATTTGTCCATCCATGATTTTGATCCAGAACTTTTGCAGGGTGGCATTAAAAAACTAGAATTCTTGCTGCGTGAAGAAGATTATGGTTCCAGACCTAAAGGGCTGATTTATAACACACGTTTGATGAAAAGCTGGCTCCATGGCAAAGATCCATTTGAAAGCCTGCATCAAATTGAAATATTTGAGGAATTAAAAGAAGAAATCAAAAATGGATATCTGAAACAATTTATACAAGAAGTTCTTCTGGAAAACCAGGAAAAAACCTGGATTGTATTTATGCCGGAAGAAGGAAAACAGCAAAAAGATGATGCTGCCTTTACTGAAAAAATTTCTGCTCGTATTGCAGCAATGACACCTGCGGAAAAACAGCAGTTAGCAGAAGATAAAAAGGCGCTTTCCGATTTCCAGGATGCGGAGGATACACCTGAAATTCTGGCACAAATTCCACTGCTGCAACGGGAAGATATTTCTCCCGAGCCACAGAGAATATCATTCACAGAAAAAGAACAGGATGGTATTCCTTTTATCCATCTGCCATTGCAGGCAAAAGGCATTGACTATGTAGAGATTTGTTTTGAAACAAATCATTTGCCAAAAGACTTAGTTCCGTATTCTGGATTGCTGGCAGAAGTCTTGAGTAAACTGGATACCAAAGCAACAGATTTTGCGGCTTTGCCTAAGAAAATCGACCAGATTTTTGGCGGACTTTCTTTCTCTAATGATATTTATAGCAAAAGTCAGCAGGAATATCGTGCTTTTGTGGGTATCAACTTTAAAGTACTTTCCGAAGATCTGGCAGAAGCCTTTGACTTTATCAAAGAAGTTATTTTCAGCAGTAATTTTTCTGCTGTGCAGAGTCTGAAAAAGATTGTACAATCCGCAAAATTAAAAGGAGAATCTTTCTTCCAGAATCAAGCTCATTTGGCAGCCATTTATCGGAGTCGTGGTGCTGTTTCTGCTGGAGCTTCTGTAAAAGAACAAACATCTGGTATTGCGTATTTCCATTTCTTAACGGAAATTGAAAAACTCTTGAACGAAAAACCTGAGTTTGTCACTGCGCAATTAGAAAAAACAGCAAAATTGGTATTTACCAAAGAAAATGTTACAGCCATTCTTGGATGCGACTCGTCAGAATCAGAAAATCTTGAAAAGACATTTTTGAATTTTGTCCATACATTGTATACAGAAGAGTGCAGGGGAGTAGAAGAGCGTTTTTCTGTTGTTCCACGAAAAGAGGCATTCTCCATAGCTTCTCGTGTACAATACAATATCAAAGCATGGGATTTGGCTGAAATGCAGCAAAAATACAATGGAAAAATGCAGGTTTTAAAAACTATCCTGACGTTGGAATACCTCTGGACACATATCCGTATCCAGGGCGGCGCCTATGGATGTGGCTGTAATTTCCAGAGAAACGGTAGTATTTATTTTTATTCTTACCGTGATCCAAACCTGAAAAATACTTATGATATTTATGATCATCTTTGGGAAGAAATCGCTAATTTCCAGGCAGATGAACGTCAAATGACAAAGTATCTGCTGGGAACCATCAATCGTTTTGACCAGCCAAAGACAAACGCAGAACTGATGGATTACGCAGCAGCCATGTATTTTACAGATACAACACAGGAAATGCGTCAAAAAGAACGTCTGGAGATTCTGGAAACATCCACAGATGATATTCGACAATTCAGTGGATTTTTAAAAGAATTATCTCAGGTATCCAATATCTGTACCATAGGCGGCCATGAAAAAATCAAAGCAGATCAAAATATTTTTGAAAGTATTCAGAATCTAATACAATAAAAAAATTTTCTGGCAGCAGCACATAGATGAAGTAATCAATCTATGTGCTGTTGCTATATAGCTATATAGCGATACCAAATATCTTCAAAACGAGCCAATCAAAGTTTTATGAACTTAGACAGGGGATCTGTTTATGGAAATTCTAATTATTCGCAAAACGTAACTTTTGCGAATAATTTATACAATTTTAAAACGGGATCTACTGTTTATGCCTAATCATTGCTATAACTGCCATCTGAATCAATCTTTTATTTTTTCTCTATCATACATAGTTCCACCTCTCATTTCTTTTATCAAAGATATCTCCATCACAAATTCTCCATAATCTCATTTTTACTTTTATCTTATCTTTTATTTTTTTATTGAAAGATATTCTTTTATGATCGTTTAAAATAATTACTGCAAAAACCATATCAAATTATATCTAATTGTTATTGCTGGTTTTCTTATCATTACTAAAACTTTTCAGCCATTACCTTATTTTGAATGATCACCCTAATTTATTTACATAATATAATTATGGTCAATAAATGTACAAAAAAACAGACAGCAAACATTCCCTTGCCTGCTGTCTGTTTTCATATCTTATTTTTAATAACTTACGTTTGGTACACCTAAATAAGATGCCGGATTTACATAAGAGCCATTTACCAATACAGAGAAATGACAATGGTTACCTGTTGAGTTACCAGTACTGCCGCATTTTGCAATGGTCTGGCCTCTGGATACTGTTTGACCTTTGGAAACAGTCAAAGATGAATTATGGCCGTACAATGTAGTCAAGCCACCACCATGACTGATCATAACTGTGTAGCCATAGCCGTTCATCCAGCCGGCATATGTAACAACGCCGCCTTCAGCTGCAACAATTGGAGCACCATAAGCAGCTGGAATATCATAACCACTATGAGATTCCCATCTGCCAGAAACAGGGTTCGCTCTTTGTACAAAGCCACTGCTCAAGCTTGAGGAAGAAGCGCTTCTGGATGGTACAGGCCATCCCAAGCTGCCACTGCCAGTATAGTATACTGTTGTGCTTTCCTGCTGTTTTGCGATTTCATTCAAAACTGCCTGATCGGCTTTTTTATTTGCTTCTACCAACTGTTCGTATTTATCTACGTCGTTTTCATAAGAAGCAATCAAAGCTTTTTTCTCATTTACAACTTCCTGCATACTAGCCATTTTTTCGTTGTAATCAGCGACAATTTCTTCCTGTGCAGCTTTTTCTTCTTCAATCTGTGTTTTCTTTTCAGAGATAGTATTCTGGATTTCCTGCAATTCATCTAACATCTGCTTATCATAAGCCATAATGTCATTTACATATTGCATACGCAAAAACAAGTCAGAAAAACTCTGTGCGTCCAACAAAATTTCCAAATACCCAGCAGCACCTTTTTGCTGTAAATATTTCATACGTTTTCCGAGCAGTTCAAATTGATCATCACGTTTCTTGGTTGCTTCTTCCAGATCCTTCTGACATTGTTCCAAAGAAGCAGTGATGGCTGCCAAATCTGCTTCAGCTTTATCCAGCTCTGCCTGAATGCTGTTCATCGCCTGATCCATGGTATTCAATTCTTCTTCCAGAGAAAGCTTTTTATCTTTCAGATCATCAATCGCTGCCAGAGCTTCTTCTGTCTTTTTCGAAAGTTCTTTTCTCTCAGCCTGCAATTCCTTTACTGTTTTGGCGTATACCAAATGGCTATCAGGAATAACAGCGGTTAATATAAAGGTAGAAAGAAGAACGCACATGATTTTCTTATATGGATAAAATTTCATATTCTCATCCTCTTATCATTAGATTTTTCTTTTTATCATGTTACATTATACTTGATTTTGACGGAATTTGAAAGACAAAATTCAAATGTTTAATTATTTATTAAGGAATTATTTCCTGCAATGTAACAATTTGAATGGACAACTCTGCCTTTTCCTCCAAAGTGCTGACAGAAATCATATAATCATTCCATTGGCAGGTGTGAAAATAAGCAGCAGGAGTACCTACGCATGTCAGAAACTGATTGCCGTCTGATACGGAAAATTCTTTTGCTTTCTGAAATATGCTTCCACCATGAAGCTTAATGATACTTTCTTTTCTTGTCCACAGTTCAAAGAAGCATTTTTTCTTCTCCAGATCACTATGCTTTTGCCAGCAAGAAAAATCTGTTGGAGAAAGCATCTTTTCAGGAAATTTAGGCAATACGTTTCTCATTTGTTCTATATCAATGCCAATTTCTTTATGGCTCCATGCCAAAATGAGGTATTCCTCGCTATGGGAAATATTAAAGAAAACATCTGTAATATCCGAAAAATACGGCTTTCCATTTTCACCATACATCAAATGAAACGCCTCAAAACCATGCATGCGGGCGATATATTGCAGCAGCATTCTGCCACCTAAAGAAGTCAATCGCTTTTTCCGAGATTTTATTCCTTCTATATAAATACGATCGCTTTCTGGAAGCTGTTTCATCGCTTTCTGTTGCATATGTTCATTTTGCAATGATGCCAACGAAAATAAATATACTTCCACACCACACCTCCTTTCTGACACACAAATAAGACGGTTGTCTTATTTGTTATGAGAACAACCGCCTTATTCTTTTCACATATACCTTGATTATTTTGCAATGATGTTTACAATCTTACCAGGTACATAGATTTCTTTCACAATGGTTTTGCCTTCCAGACGAGAAGCCAGAACTTCTTTTGCCTGTGCCAGAACAGAATCTTTGTCTGCATCAACGGAAATAACCATAGTATCACGGAATTTACCGCTAACCTGCAGAGCGATTTCTACGGTATCCTGTACCAGTTTGCTTTCGTCAACTTCAGGCCAACCTGCATCAAATACAGATTCTGCATGACCCAGTTCTTTCCACAGTTCTTCTGCGATGTGAGGTGCGAAAGGAGCCAGCAGAACAACCAGAGTTTCCAGTGTCTGTCTGTCTACGCCGCCTTCTTTTTTGCCCAAATCGATGATCTTATTGGTATATTCCATGAAACCGCTGACAACAGTGTTCATTGTCAATGCTTCCAGACGGTTTGTGATGTCATAAACCAGTTTATTGCGCAGATATTCCATATCTTTGGAAGCTGTTACATTCAAATCTTTGTTGTTGTAAACCAGTTTCCATACACGGTTCAGGAAACGGAATACACCGTCGATACCGCTGTCATCCCAGTCACAATCCATTTCAGGGGGACCTACGAACAGTTCGTACATACGCAGAGAGTCACATCCGTAGTTCTGAACCAGATCGTCAGGAGAAACAACGTTGCCCAGAGATTTACTCATCTTGCTGCCGTTCTTTGTGATCATGCCCTGGTTGAACAGTCTCTGGAAAGGTTCTTCGAAAGGAACCGCACCGATGTCATACAGGAATTTTGTATAGAAACGTGCATACAGCAGATGCAAAACGGCATGTTCAATACCGCCTACATACAGGTCAACAGGTGCCCATTTTTTCAGCATTTCCTGGCTAGCCAGTTCTTTGTCGTTATGGTTATCTACATAACGCAGGAAGTACCAAGAAGAACCTGCCCACTGAGGCATTGTGTTTGTTTCTCTCTTTGCAGGGCCGCCACATTTCGGGCAAGTTGTGTTTACCCATTCGTCAATGTGAGCCAGAGGAGATTCACCTGTATCTGTGGGTTTGTAAGATTCTACCTGAGGCAGCAGTACGGGCAGCTGATCTTCGGGAACAGCAACAGCGCCACAGTGTTCACAGTGAACGATAGGAATAGGTTCGCCCCAATATCTCTGTCTGGAGAATACCCAGTCACGCAGTTTATAGTTTACGGTCTTTTTGCCCAGGCCTTTTTCTTCCATAATATGAGGAACTTTTTCTTTTGCTTCGAAAGCTTTCATGCCGTTCCAGTCGCCGGAGTTGATGATTACACCATCGCCTGTGTAAGCTTCTGTCAATTCTTTTTCTTCTTCGCCTTCAGGCAGGATTACCTGAACGATAGGCAGATTGAATTTCTTAGCAAATTCAAAGTCACGTTCGTCATGAGCAGGTACACACATTACAGCACCTGTACCATAGTCAGCCAGTACATAGTCTGCAACCCAAACAGGAATTTCTTTTCCGTTAACAGGGTTTACGCAGTAAGAACCTGTGAATACACCAGTTTTTTCTTTGTTGGTCATACGATCAACGGAAGATTTTGTGGAAGCTTCGAAGCAATATTTTTCAACAGCTTCTTTGCATTCAGGTGTTGTCAGAGCAGGAATATCTTTATATTCAGGAGCCAGTACCATGAAAGTACAGCCATGCAGTGTATCAGGTCTTGTGGTGTAAACAGTGATTTTTTCATCGCTGCCAACAACCTTAAAGTCTACTTCTGCACCATAGCTCTTGCCGATCCAGTCAGACTGCATTTTCTTAACTTTTTCAGACCAATCCAGAGTTTTCAGATCTTCCAGCAGTCTGTCAGCATATGCTGTGATCTTTAGCATCCACTGACGCAGATTTTTCTTAGTAACAGTAGCGCCGCAGCGTTCGCAAGTGCCGTTAGTAGCTTCTTCGTTTGCCAGAACGCATTTACAACTAGGACACCAGTTCAAAGGCATTTCTTTTTCATATGCCAGACCATGTTTGAACATCTGAACGAAAATCCACTGTGTCCATTTATAGTAGTTGGGATCTGTTGTATCTACTTCTCTATCCCAATCGTAGATTGCACTGATTTCATGCAGCTGTCTTTTTACGTTTGCGATGTTGTTTGCAGTTGCAATGCTGGGATGGATATTATTTTTGATAGCAAAGTTTTCAGCAGGCAGACCGAATGCGTCCCAGCCCATGGGATGCAGTACCTGATAACCCTGCAATACTTTATATCTGCTGACTACGTCACTGAGAACGTAACCTCTCCAGTGGCCTACATGCAGACCTGTACCGGAAGGATAAGGGAACATATCCAGGCAGTAAAATTTAGGTTTTACATCATCTTCTTTGTTGATGGGATTCTTTTCCCATTCAGCACGCCATTTTTTTTCAATTTCTCTAAAATCATAACGCTGATTCATTTTGAATTCCTCCTTCGTGTTACAGTTTGGGCACTGTTAAAAAAAAATCCCTCCATCTCGTTAGAGACGAAGGGACACTCCGTGTTACCACTCTAGTTTGTTTCCGCAGAAACACACTCTTATGCCCGATAACGGGGGCGACCGTTGCCGTCTACTTGCCAGAGGCGTTCCACGGAAAACTCAAAGGCCAGTTCCATTTTTCGCTCTGTCGTTTCACACCAACCAACGACTCTCTGGAATAAGCAACCAAATGTACTACTCCTTATCAATGTCTTTTCTCGAAAACATTTATACCATATTTACCAAAAGAAATCAAGTGATTTTATGGATTTTTTTCTAAATCAAGGATAAAAGCCAACGAAAAAGCTTGAATCGACAGATTTGACACCAAAATTTGTATACATTTCCCAGAAAAAGAAGCTGCATCGTTTTTTCTTCTCTAATTTATTTACATAATATAATTATGATTAATTATAGCACATATAGAAACATAAAAGCTATATGACAAGCACTTCCAATCATCACAAACACATGAAAAATTTCATGAAAACCAAATCCAGCAATGGGCAGCTGAGGTTTTTTCAAACCATATATAACAGCCCCTATGGTGTAAGCCAAACCACCAGCCAAAAGTAATCCTATCCCCTTCCAGGAGACAGCCTCTTGCAATGGAACGAAAACAATGACTGCCAGCCATCCCATAATAACATATAAAGAAGTAGATAGCCACCTAGGAGCCTGCATCCAGAAAATTTTCATAAAGACACCACCAATTGCCAAAATCCAGATCAAAGCAAGCATTGCCCATCCCCAAGCTCCAGCAAGCGGCACAAGACAAATAGGCGTATACGTTCCTGCAATGAGTACAAAAATCATAATGTGATCTATTCTGCGCAGAAGTATTGTTTTTGCTTCAGAAACATTCAAAGTATGATAGATGGTACTTGCTCCATACAAAAGCATAAGGGACAATCCAAACACGGCAAAACCTATGACCTGAATGATTGCATCTTGGTGTGAAGCTTGAAAGAGCAATACAGAAATACAGGGAATACATGCCAATAAGCCAATAAAATGTGTCAACGCACTAACCGGATCTTTGATACTATGCTTTACCAAATCTATCAACCCTTTCATCTAGTATTTAATACTATATATTGAGATATTGATATATTAACATGTATTCCACAAAGTAACAAGAAGCAAAACACACAAAAATGTTGAAACATAGTATGAAATACTATATAATAAATTTCAATAGGAAAAGGAGGGATTGCATGGGAACATACGAAGAAATTCTGGAAACCTTCAAGAAAAAGCTAAAAACTGTTTCCGTTGTGGAAATTGCAGATATTCCAAAAATTGACTTATATATGGATCAAGTCACTACATTTATGGATCAGGCACTGACACCTTACAAACGGTCATCCGATGGCAAGGTTTTGACCAAGACCATGATTAATAACTACACAAAAGCAAAGGTTCTTCCGCCGCCGGTGAAAAAGAAATACGGACGCATGCACATCATGCTGCTGATTATGATTTTTCATCTGAAAACTGTTTTATCCATAAAAGATATTGCCACTTTATTCCAGCCGATCTTTGCCCTTCCTACAAAGGAAGAGTCTGAAAAACAAACTGAAAAGATTTATGCTGGTTTTATCTATTTGCAGAAAGCTACCCTGACTTATATGCAGGCTTCCGCGGAAGGTATTATTGATGATACGCTTTTCCAAAAAGAAATCATGGCTGAGTATGATGAAGAAATGAAAAAAGTCATGCTGATCTTGCTCTTGGCCATTCGAGCAAATGCCGAAAAACATCTTGCAGAAAAAGTACTGGATTTATATTTTTATTAAAAAAGAAGTCAGAAACCAAATGAATGGTTTTCTGACTTCTTCTTTATTATTTCCCTAATTCTTCTAAATCTTTCAAATAATCTGTATCACAGCAGTATTGATATTCCGCACTGGTTGCGTACTGTTTGACTGCCACGGTGGATTTATTGATTGCCTGAAGTGTTCCGGCACCGGCTACGCAGCCGCCAGGACACGCCATACCTTCCAACAAATAACCATTATACTTTCCTGCTTTTGCCAAAGTCATCAGTTTTTTGCACTCACGCAGTCCTTGAGCGCTTTCTACTTTAATCTCCTGATCTGGATACATCTTTTTAATGCAGTTTACAACGGCTTCCGCAACGCCACCTGCAATAGCAAAGTTACGTCCATCACGACTTGCTTCAGAAACTTCCTTTTCTTCCTCCATTGCTTCCAGATCAATGTTTTTCGCTTCAAAAACACCCATCATTTCTTCAAATGTCAGCACAAAATCGATATCGCTGCGTACGCTTTTTCTGCTGGCTTCCAGTTTTTTTGCTGCACAAGGGCCAATGAAAACAACTTTTGCTTCCGGATCCTTCAGCTTAATCAGACGTCCTGTCAATACCATAGGTGTCAATGTCATAGAAACACAATCTTTGAATTCCGGGAAAAGCTTCTTCGCCATTACTGACCATGCCGGACAGCAGGAAGTTGCCATAAATGGCAGTTTATCAGGCACATTTTCCATAAAGTCTTTTGCTTCATCCGTTGCACATAAGTCAGCCCCCACTGCAACTTCGATAACATCAGCAAAGCCAAGGGCTTTCATAGCAGCACGCAGTTTTCCGGGTGTTACCTTCGGGCCAAACTGCCCAACAAAAGCCGGAGCTACTGCCGCATATACACGATGTCCTTCTTTCATGGCATGGATCATTTGGAAAATCTGACCTTTGTCAACAATGGCTCCAAAAGGACAATTTACCAGACACATGCCACAGGAAACACACTTATCATAGTCGATTTTCGCTCTTCCATACTGGTCAGAACTGATGGCATCAATGCCGCAGGCAGCTGCACAAGGGCGTTTCTGATGAATGATTGCGTTGTAAGGACAAACATCAATACATCTGCCACATTGGATACATTTTTCCTGATCGATAACAGAACAACCATTGATAATATGAATGGCATCTTTTGGACAAACTTCTGTACAGGGATGTGCCAAACAACCCTGACACGCATTTGTTGACACAACTTTATTCTCTGGACACGCATGACAAGCAAATTTGATGATATTGATCAATGGTGGATCATAATACTTCCGCGCAATGGCACTTTCTTCGATCCCATCTGAAACAGGTGCAGATTCTGCTGCTGTTCTTACAGGCAGACCAATGGCAAGACGCAGCCGTTCACCGATAATGGCTCTTTCCAGGAAGATGCTTTCTCTGTAAGACGCTAATTCACCGGGCAGAATTTTAAATGGCAGCTGTTCGATTTTCTTTGCATAGTCACCGCCTTCATAGGCAAGACGCGCAACCTCCGTAAATACTTTTCTGCGAATATCAATAACTGATGTGTAAATTCCTCTCATAGAAACTCCTTTAATTATAAATGTATTTTCCTTGTACCACACACAAATGCACTTCATCCGCCATCCATTATATCATAGCATTTCATACTTCACAATTTTATATTTTCATTTACTTGTTCTTTTATAGAAACATTATGTTTGTGACATTTTACTTGTTTTTCTGTCCACACAAGCAATAAATTTATAATTTTTTGCTGTTGTACTTCAGATAATGGAACACCCATTTTTACACCATACCATTTATTTAAACATCCCCTGCAACAACAGGCCGTAGCATGTTGTGCCACAAAAATAGGATGTCCTTTCATAGGTGTCTGCTTCCCATCGTTTTTGGGATTTGCCGGCGCCAATCTTTCTTTCACAAATTCCTTTGCATGCAGTGCAATTTTCTCCATACCTACCCGTTCTATATAAGAAAAATCTGCTTCTTTTAGATAAAATTTACTTCTAAAGCTTGATTTGGATAATTTTTCCAACGCTTGTTCAATGGTTTGCATACATATTTCGCCTCCATTCATTTGTATCATAGCACTTTTCAAAAAAGGCACAAGAGCGCTTTTGTATTTTTCCGAAAAAAGTATTGCTCTGTGCGATAATTCGTATTACATTAGTAGATGAAATTTGCTATTCATAAAGGAGAACCGTTATGCGCGCAATGTCAAAAAATCAAATCACAGAAGGTGTTATTTGGAAACAACTGCTCTTTTTCTTTTTCCCTATATTATTGGGCACGCTGTTCCAACAATTATATAATACAGCGGATACTGTTGTCGTAGGTCGTTTTGTCGGCACAAAAGCCTTAGCGGCAGTTGGCGGCTCTACGGGACAGATCGTAAACCTTGTTGTCAACTTCTTCGTCGGACTTGCATCCGGTGCCACAGTTATCATTGCCCGGTACTACGGTGCAAGAGATCGAATCAAGCTGAATAATGCCCTTCACACAGCTATTGCTTTGTCCATTGTGGGCGGCATTGTAACAGCTGTTGCAGGAATTTCGCTGACACCATTTTTATTGCAGATGATGAATACACCCGCAGATGTTATTGAAGGATCTACCATGTATCTGCGTATTTATTTTGCTGGTATCATTTTTGTTTTTGTTTATAATATCGGTTCCGGTATTCTGAGAGCTGTTGGTGACTCCAAACGTCCTCTTTATTTTTTGATTGTTTGCTGTTTTTTAAACATCTTTTTGGATATTCTTTTTGTTGTTTATTTAAAGCTTGGTGTAAAAGGGGCTGCTTTTGCCACAGTGATCTCTCAGGCTGTTAGTGCACTGCTGGTCATTCTTTCTTTGACCAAATCTGTTGACATCTATCGTCTGCGCCCCAATAAAATTCGTTTTTACAAGAGCTTGCTCATTGCTATTGTAACCATTGGCCTTCCGGCCGGACTTCAGTCAGTCATGTATGGTATCTCCAATATCATCATCCAGACATCCTTGAACAGTCTGGGTACGGAAACGGTTGCGGCTCATACAGCCTTCGCAAAGATCGACGCTATCTATTGGATGATCTCCGGCGCCTTCAGCGTTTCCATCATTACATTCATCGGTCAGAATTATGGCGCACGCAAGTTTGACCGTATGAAAAAAAGCATCAAAGTATGTCTGTTCATGGACTTGATCGCGTCATTGCTTCTGACAACAGTCATGATGGTTGCAGGGCCTTACCTCCTGCGTCTTTTCACTTCCGATCAGGAAGTTATCGAAATTGGTATGCAGATCATCCATATTATTGCACCATCCTACGCACTTTTCATCTTTATCGAAATTTTGTCCAGCTCTTTGCGTGGTATGGGCAATGTGGTGATTCCTATGTTGATGACTTGCGGTGGTGTTTGTGTACTGCGTATTTTGTGGATTTTCCTTTTTGTAAGAACACATTTGAGTGTTACCACCATTTTAATGAGTTATCCCATCTCTTGGGGTTTCACAGCAGTGCTGTTTATCATTTATTTCATGTTTTATCAAAAGAAATTTTTCCGCCGCTGTATGGAAGAAACAGAAACTCCGGCAGAAACAAACGCATAAAGAAAAGGCAGACAAATTTAGGAGCATCTTCATAAGAAAACAAAGAAAGCTGAAATCCTCATCAAACAAAGGATTTCAGCTTTCTTATTTTTACCAAGATATTATTTGATATGTTTTCTTATGAAGACAGCCGCGCAATTCCCCTTAAGAAATCAAGGAAAAGGGAAACCAATGTTTTCTTAAGGGGAAGTTACTTGTCTGCTTTTTATATATAAAATGATATGCTTTAATCTCCAACACCAAAGTCCGTTTTTTCATAAAGCACTTCCACCGAAGGATCATCCAAAAGCCATTGATAGGTTTCCATAAACCATGAAACCAACTCCTCATCCCGTTTCACAGATGTGCTGTTATTCGTGAATACGTTGACAGTTCCAAGTGGAAAATGCTTTTTCAAAAGCTCAATATCTCTGGCAATCATTTCTTTTGTCTGCCCTTTAACGCCTACCATCAGACAAGGAGATTCGAAATATGCCCTGACTTCTTCCGGTGATGCAAAATCAGCGTGCTTATTCAGATAATTTTCTCGAAAATCCCAATCAAATGTCTCCACACCGATTTTGAAAACAATGGGAATCCCCATGTATTCGCGCATGCGTTGGAGCTGATGCCGATACATCCAATGGGCTTCGAAGAATAATTTCTGAATCTTCTTTTCATGAATTAAATTACGGATTTCTTCTAATGTTTCTTTGGGGAGTTCAAAACAGCTTCCAGAATTGATGACTTCCAGTACGCCGTATTTTCCTGTTACACGGGAAAGCACTTCCTGGTTCAAGCGCACCATAGAATCTTCATCTTTTGAATTGTCTGCTATATAGTCACAGAAAATGCATTTCCCCCAGGCACAGGGACGTCCCTGAAGCAATACGATTTCCCGCTGATTTTTGTTTGTGATTTCATTATATCGTTCCATGGAAATTTCCTTTCTGTACCTTTTGTTTCAGAGAAGCGGGCAGCATGCCGTAAAGCACCACAGTGCTGAACAGAATGACAATACGATCCAAATAATCAGTGATTGCCTGCACAACGCAAACGCTGGTTGTCATTCCAAGGCCGCCTGCATGCAAAAGCTGCACCAGCAGACTGGAACCTGATGATGTAATGCCGCCAAAAACAGCTGCTGTAATCGCTGAGCTGACAATGGTACCAGGTAAAGAAATGCAAAGAGCCGTCAGCAGTACTTTCCAGAATTGTCTGCTATCCGGTCTGATTTTCTGAAAGAAAACACCAGCCATAACGCCTACAACCATTTGCACAGGAATGTAATAAAATGAGTAAACATCACTGGTGCATCCACTGATGATGCCGCTTAGAATACCAGGAACCATACCATAGACAGGCCCCAGCATAACTGCTGATAACACTGTTCCTAAGGAATCCAGATAGATCGGAAGCCGAAGCAGTAGTGCTAAATTCGCTCCCACCACATTCAAAGCTGTGGCAATTCCCAAAAAACAAATCTGCATAACTGTAATTTTTCTCATTTTACAACATCCCCTTTCAGCATTTCCACATAATCTTCTTCATCTTTTGGCATCCAAACACGTTTGCCAGCATCTTCCACCATAATCTGACGCAGCACATAGCGTACATCTGACGCATCTGCACCAAATATATGGGTAATGAAAAAGGTCATGAAACGATAAGGGTCTGTTTCTGTTAAAATATGGCTGTTTTTTTCTTTTTTCCAGAAATCATGGGCGTCTACCACTGTCTGTCCCAAAGATATTCCGGCCGTTTCCACTGTGGTATAAGCCGAAAATCCCTTGCACAGGCTATGGTCAATACAATAAGCAACTGCAAGTGGATCATTGATGACACAGCCAATGACGCCTTCCTGTTTCCAATGAAAGTCAAAATAAAAACGTGTGATATTGCGAATAAAGTTCCCCATTTCTTCGGACAAACAGGTCATATATTCCACCAGATTAGGGGTTAATACAATTTCTCTGGTAACATCCAAGCCAATCATATGGATCTGTTTCTGACGCAAAGTCGGATAGCTTTCAAAAGCTTCATATACCACTTTTGCCGCATCAGGATCACACCAGTAATTGTATTCTGCTACCGGTGAACAGTTGCCATGGCTTTTGTAGCTGCCACCCATCGTCACCAATTCTCCCACCCCCTCAAGGCACGCAGGATAATCCTGTATCAATCGTGCAATGTTTGTGAGAGGGCCCAAGGCAATGATAGATACATCTTTCTGTTCTAACAGCGTCTGTGCCAGAAATTCGATGGCACATTCTTTGGGTCGCACCTGGGTAACATTCGGCAGAAAACTTTCGCCTAGTCCATCTGCACCATGGGTATCTGTGGCATCCACATAGGGACGCACAAGGGGCTTTCTTTCCCCCAGATACACAGGCACATCCAGCCGCTCCAATAGCGCAAGGACTTTCAAGGCGTTCTCTGCCCCCTGTGTTGTCGGAACATTTCCACACACCACCGTGATTCCCAACACATCCAGTTCCGGCGACCGCAGCGCCAACAGCAGCGCCAGCACATCATCAATGCCGGGATCACAATCAATAATTACTTTTTTTGCATTCATTCTCCAATCTCCTTTCCGATTCTTTTTTCGCATCGGTTCCCGCAGCAATGGGAATACCCGAATGCGAGATTGAGATACTTGGTTTTTTATACTGGGAAGTTCACGAACCAGTCCGACAGATGAAACATAAATTTCAAACTGCCGATTATATAAATGCAGAAGAAAGTATAGCACAAAATTTTCATGCTGTATAGTAATTTTACAGCATGAACTTTCTAATCATTGCACCCATCAAAAAACAAAAGAAAAAGGCCTTCTGATGGCGATACATCAATTAGGCCCTTGTTTTTATTTAGTATTCCATGAAATCTGACGCAAACTCCTGTGGAAGGATCGCAGAATGACGATATTCCTTTCTCAGCTTTGCATAATCCTCTGGTACTGCATCAAGTGCATCTTTTAAAGCTTTTTGAATTTGAAGCACAATGGATTGAAACAGTAATGTTTCATATACATCTTCTATGGCTTTCAAAACATCTTTCGCATAAGAAGAAGGACATTCTACCCCTGCAAAATCTATACAAGCATCATTCAGTCCATTCAGCATCTCATCAATTTCTACGAAATCAACAGCGTCACAGCTTTCGAACTCATCAAAGTCAAGGCGTTCTCCATAAATGGACAGCAGCTCCAACATCAAAAAGGAAGCCCAGCATAAAATTTCCCACTGCACCAAATTATCATTGCCTTCTGGAAAATGATTTTCGTAATATGCAGATTGCTCCTCTGTTAATTCCTCGCCAACCATAAACTCAAGTACGCAGGCATAAAGAGAATTCGCAAAGTCTGCAAAATCAGAAGGTTTCATTTTTCCATCTAAATAGTCCCAAAGCATCTGTATGGATTGGTATGTAATAGGAAGCGGTTCTTCTCCATTTTCCTGAAGACCCTGCTCCAATTTATGCATATATTGCTCCAACACAAGAAGATTACCCAAAAGCCGTGTTTGATTGCTGCTGTTTTTAAATGCCTCATCTGCCAACTTGCTGCAATTAGACACCCAATCTCCGGCATCTTTTCTGTTCAATGATGCAAAGTCACAAAAAAGTGTGTGTGTGCCATAAAATCATTCCTTTCCTGATGGATTCTCTATATGAATCAGCATCTCTTTTGCTTTTCGTATAACTTCTGTTGCCATAACAATATTTCTGCTTAGTTCTTCTATGGGGATATCTACAATGGCATTAAAGGGATTGTGCATTTGCTCGCATCCCAAATACATAGATTGGTCAGAAAATACAATATAGACATGATTTTGGATGTTCTTCGCGAATTCCAGAATATCCTCTATGACTTGCGGTGTCAAAATATAAAACGCGTTGTGACCATTTTCAGCATATACAGAAAACATGCTGTTGAATGCTTCATTCTCTGTTTCTACTTTTTCCCGAAGGGTCAATCCCTTCATCTTCCAACTTTGTTTCTTGGGGAAAATCTGTATAGCCGTTTCACTTGTTTTAAACGCGTGAAATGTGGAAAAAACAATCACCTGTCCATCAAATACCGTTAAAGCGGAATTATCAGATTCATGTGTTTCCACAGTGCTGGCTCGAAAACGGATTGTCTCATATGTACCTTCAAAATAATCTCCAGATTCATAAAATGATTTTTCCCGTCCCGGCAAAAGACCCACTTTTGCCAGTTCATCAAATGAAATCCCCTGTTTTGCGGCATATTTCAAATTGGAAAACCCAGGAACTTCTCTTATTTTCAGTAAGGCGTACTTGTTTTTATAATTATCATTAAATTCATTATATGTTTTCTTCCATGACAGCAAAAGATAAATCCCAATCGCCGCTGCCGCTATACAAAACGCCAACAAAATCTCGCCTATAATCATCAGTATGCCAATCCCAATGGTTCCTAAGTCCAGCCCCTCACCACTGGTCAGGATCAAAAAGAGTCCGATATTTCTTGGCTTTAACATAGCAAGAAGCAAACAAACAACAAAAACCACTTTCGGCATTTTTTTCAAAAACTTCGTTTTCTTCACCGCTTTTTGACGCAGCTTTTCCAGCTTGACACCACTGATGTTTTGTTCGATCATCGCCATGATTTTTCACCTGCCCGTTTTAACTATTTTCTGTTTTGTAATGCTGCTGATACGCCGGCATAATGCCATACTTGTCTGTAATGATCTCTTTAGATAGAGGCGTATCAAAGGGAATAGTTGTGTATGGAATCATTTTGTACAGCTTTTGCCCTTTCCAAAGAGCCTCATATATCTTCCAGCGCTTTGCTGTCATAGAATCAGAATTGGAAGCATCTTCTCTTTGCCAATATTGCCACCCAAAAGATAACTTTCCATCATTTCTTCCCAATTCTGAAAATATTGCTGCGCCTTTTTTCCAGCTTCTACACCAATCTCCAGAACTTCTTCCATGGAAACATAGCCCACAAAGTAACACCACTGTATGATATAAGCGGCACGCCCCATATCCCAGCCAAGGAGTGCATTTTCACCATATCTTCTGTAAGCCATCATCATTTTGGGAAGAAAACTGTCCTCATCGGCTTTTGGATTTTCCTGCTTGGCAACCTTAATCAGTTCTTCTTCTGAATAACCACGATATATATTTTCCAACTTTCCCATTTCTTCTCCATACCATACCCGCATGCCGGAACGAACCAGACGCGTCATTGCATCCATAACGCTTTCGTGTCCCTGTATGCCCCAGTAATCCCAAAGAGATCTTTTTATGGAATCAACAAGTTCCGGTTTATTTTCATTTCCGGGATAGTAAATACCTGCCATGTAACGGAAATTGTCTTGGTTAGTCGCCAGCAGTATAGAACCGGCTGTATTCATCCATTGCAGTGTTGGTGATAATGGTGTGTATGTATCACCTCTTTGTTCCCTTGGTCTTTGGACGCGAATACAAACAGCACGAAGAACCAGAATAAAAACCAACGACAGCACAATCGGTATCAGTGCAGGCATTAATGCCACCAAAAAAGATTTCATAGACCCCGCTCCCTTTTTAATTTTCTCTCTGCTCCTGTTTCAGAAAACTACGATTACGAAGCAATGAGAATTTCCTTTGCCATTTGGATAAATTCCGCATCTTGTAGGATATTCTTTGTTTGCTTTGAAACAGGTTCATCCATACTTGCATCAAACATACTGTCTCGTCTGACTGCCACAAATAACTTTTCATCCCGAAATACAAAGGATACCTGCCCATTCATGACGTCTGCAAAATGCATGATTTTTTCCATGCGCTGCGGCGTCAAGATGTAATACGCGTTATGCTCATCATGTGCAAATACGCTGAAACGGCTGTTAAACACTTCATTTTCCGTATGAATTTCATTTTCAGCCTTCCAGCCAATCATATTGGACATAAACTTTTTCTCAAAAATCTGAACATGTCCATTGCTTTTCTTTTTGTCGTCAAATTGATCCAAACAAATCATCTGTCCGCTGAATATTTCTTCAACACGATTCTTTTTACTCATACGAACCATTTTACGTGTACACACGTCGCTTATCTGAAATCTGATGTTTTCATATTCTCCCATAAGCAAATCTTCACTATCGTAATATCTTTTATCACCACAGTTTACGGCTGCCGCATTTCTGACATCATCCCATGTAAAGCCACCTTTTGGCACATATTGGAGTTTTTCAAAACCTTCTACGGCATTGATAACTTGCAGTACATACTTTGATTTAAAACCTAAATTAAACTTATCATAAGCATGTTTTACAATAATCATCCATAAGAGCAAGCCCGTTCCCAGTGCCACAACAGCTACTACAAGAATAATCTCTACAACAAAAATTACGGCTTTTACACCAGACAGGGTAGCTATTCCATTCTCCTGGAATGCAAGCATACACCCCACAACTATATAAACAAGCAGCATGACGACAGATAAAACGATAACAACTTTCTCAAGCTTTTTTGCTTTTAAGCGCATTTTCTCAAGCTGCGCCTCCTGTATCGTCTGTTCCATGATATATCATCCTTTCAGTCAAAATTCATTTGAAATTCCTTCTTTGTCTCTTCCTCTTGCTAAAAATTCGCTTATACTCACCCCAACTATTCAACCAATTCCCATTAATTTATGGTAAAGTTCATCATAAGTCATAAACTGCTTATAAATCCTCGTACCATCTACAAATTCTCCCACTTTATTCAAAATCTGTTCGGGATTTTCAATGCTATCCAAAAGGAGAGACAAAAAGAATCGAATTCGGATAATATCATGATGGACGCTATATAAGTGCATGGAAACACCACATAACTCCAGGATTGGCGATTGTCCTTCTGGTTTTAAGTATTCATCCAGACTGCCAATCAAAGAGGAAGCTGCCATCCTCTGATCATTCAAGTAATACAACGCATACTTTCTATTTTCCTGAAGCAAAAACAGATGCGTTTGATATATGTTGTCGTCTGCTTTCATATCCCAACATAAGTGCAGATATTTTACGCTGCCCTGCAAATACATCTGCAATGTCATTTGCAGCTGATCCTTTGTTGTTGGTTTGAGAACAATTTTCTGTTTTTCCCCATTTTCTCTTGCCGCTTCCATGAAAGCGGGAAATTTTGGAATGATAAATTTTCGTCTCTTATTAAAATCCGTAATGATTTTTTCGGGAGGATAGCCTCCGAATTTCATTTTATCAACCAGATACGCATCATATTTCCCATACAGATAAACGTTTTGAGACCATACATAAATTCCGTTCACGCGCGTTTCAATCAAATTTCCTTCTCCAAACTGGAAAAGCAAAGGACATAGTTTCATGACAAGGAGCCTGGGACTGCGGAATATTTCATAATCTGCCAGCTTTCCAAGCAAAAATGGAGAATAGGTCACATACTTTGAATCAACGGTACAATATACTTCCTCATCATATAGAAGTTTGCAGGTCGTATACTTTTTGTCATGGAACCAAAAACATGCGCATTTATCATCTGAATTGATCAAAACAACTTCTTCCTGAAGCCATTTCAATTCCATACACTTTATTTCGCTTTTGGAAAATCTGTCCAAAGCATCCAAAATGGCATCTTCCGTAATTTTGTCACCCGTACAAATTTCTGCCTTTGCTCCATAGGGCTGTATACTCATATATTCAGGCATAATTCTTAAATAGGAAATATCAGCAACTGTTTTTGCACATTGCGCAGTAAGCAGTTCCCTTGCTAAAGACACAGCCTCTGTTTCTGTCAAAATATTTTCGTATATTCCGTTTGGCATGAGATCTCTGTCATACAGTTTTTGCTCATAAAAACAAAGCGCATGGCTGTATTTCGACCATCTGCATACATATAAATTCGTTTCACTTTCTCTGTATATCTCAGAAGCATTGCAGTCGCACTCATTGACCGCTTCTTCATCGTCTATTTCTTCACCCAAAAATCTGCCGCAGAAAAGCATCTTTATGATTCCTTCTGATAGCTGGGTGATGTTTTCTTCTGTCAACGTTGCATTTTGCAAATGTTTTTTGATACACGCCAAAACCATATCATAAGTCTTTTCATCGTCCACAAAAGGAATGACAGCCGGCAAAAGCAGGAAAAACAGTGTATCGTCCTCTATGTTTTCCAATGCGTACCATTGTATGAAAGGTTTATAAACAGTTTTGCCTCCATGAACATATTCCGCATATCTTCTATGAAGTTTTATTTGAATATCTTTGTTTTTATACTTCAGTAATAACAGCCGATATTTTTGATCCGCAAAACATTTCGCCCATTCCTCAGAAAAAATCAGGTTTTTCTTCAATACATTCGAAAAATTGATCGCTCTGTAAAAACCTATATTCAGCCAATAGCGTAAAAAAGGTCTGTGGTTTATGGTACACAGTGAATAGTTCTGATCCGCTTCATCTTCCTTCAAAGCATTTTCGGCATATACTTCTTTTTCCCGTTTTTCAATCCTCGCAAGAATCTCTTTTAATCTGAAAACATTTCCATGATGAATATAAAAATCATGTAATTTTTTCAAAAAAACCAAGTGCTGTGGCATTGCAATCCAATAGAACAGTGTATCGTATATGAAATGTCTGTCTGCCAGCATTTTTTCGGTTTCTGGACGTGAAAAAATCTCTTCTATTACATTTAAGTCCAGTTCATTCTTTGCCAGCTGATCTTGATATACATAATATAAATCGAAAATTCCCTTATGGTTTTCCATTGGTGCCATATCCGTGCTTCGATTCTTTTCAGCGATGATTTCACGGATGTCACCATAATATATTTTACTTCTGCCGTTTACGGCGCTTTCCAAAGAATATATCTTCCAGATATACTGATATATATCCACAGGCAATTCATATTTTCTAATAAAATTTGTAATCAGTCTGATACCTAAATAACAGCGCTCTACATCACTGTATGATTTTTGTGAGCAGCGTTCTCTGATATAAGACATGATATATCTCTGCAAAATATATTCTGCTTGTATTTTAATGGTATCACTCCACTAGTTTCCTTCGGCAAAAGACTCCAACACACGATATTCGCAGAAACTGATGAACATGGAAAGGTCATTTTGTACCATTTTTCCCATGTTTCCACCTAATTCCAGTATCTTTTCAATGTACGAAAAACCATCAAACAAAAAATGTTGCTGATACTGCACTTCCGTAAAAGAATGTGGTGCATAAACAAAACATCCATAAGCGACATTCAGACATTTGGCAAATGTTTTGTTGATAGGATAATTTTCCATATTTTCAAGAACAACATTCCACAACATTTTCGTGAAGGATTCTTCTCTCCATACTTCTAAAAACGATGCAGATGTAAAATAGATATGCCATTGTTTGGCATCATTTCTTTTTTCACTTTTATATAAATCTAAAAACTGTGCGAATGCCTCTGTGCAGTCTGCCTCGCTTTGTTCATTTAATTTGGATAAATCCCAGTAGCCGCTTTCAGATATTTCTTGTTCTTCTCGCTCGTTTTCATTGATTTCTTCTGCATTCATTCTTTCCGTTTTTTGAGGAAAGCTGATTTCATTTTGCAATTCACTTCCAACAAAGAATGCGCCATTTCCGTTGGAAGCATAATCCATAGCTGCCTCATAAGCATTTCTTAGATTCAAAAATTCTTCGGGATACTGTTCTGGATGATATTTTTTTGCCAATGCAGCATAGGCCCGTTTGATGATAGCCACATCTTTTGTGGGTTCTATTTCTAACATTTTCCAAATGTCAGGCATTGATCACTCCTCCTCATCCCAAAATTCATGATCTTGATATAACATATCCTTGAAATTGATTTCCTGAAATATATGGTACTCTAATTCTTTCAACAGACCTTTCATATTTTCATATGTTTTTTTGCGTACAATAGAGCTTCCTGAAACATAAGCGTTTTCTAAATTAGAAACAGCAAATCCAATCTGCTGCTTTTCCATGGGAGACGCAAACTGATAGAGATACACAAATCTTTGTATTAATTCATTTTCATCCAGATTTAATTGACTTTGGATCATGTTCGTCAGTTTCTCTTTGCTTTTTTCCAGTTCTTCCTGGCTTAAATGGAGTTTTTCATTTACGATCTCCTTTTCTTTGATTTCACCAGTACAGCTTTGAACAGAAACGTACAAAATCCCATTGATATCGTACATAAATGTTACTTTTGCCCATTGGTTCCCGGCTTTATCAGGAATTACACTCACTGTGATCTCACCCAATTCCAAATTGTTTTCAACGTAATACTGTTCTCCCTGATATATTTTAAAATTCAAAGCCGTCTGCCCATCATAAAGTGTATAAAACATCTTTTCTTTAGCACATGGCAGCATGCTGCTTCTGGATATCATTGTTTCCATATAAACGGTCTGATCCTGTGTGCTATGACGTGCGCCAACACCCAGCGAAAAGGGACATACATCTGTCATTACGATATCCTGCATCTCCTTATCACGAAGTTTGATGCCCGCATAAACGCCTATCCCAAGCGCAATGGCTTTTTCTGGATTGTGAGAAACATGAACTTGTCTACCAAACAAATCAGAAAGATAATTCTGTAAAACTTTTAGTTGTGCCGATCCTCCAACCAGCACAACATCGTCAACAACCGGCCTGCGGGAACAATTTTTTACAGCCTGATTGATAATTTTTTTGATTCTCTTCAATAAATCATCACATATTTCCGCCATCAGCTGATTGGTCAGTATCAAACGATACTCTTTGTTTTGCGCAAACAATACCATTGTCGCAATGTCATTTGATGATAATGTTATTTTGGCATTCTCAGCTTGTTTATATAGTATCGCTTTTTCTTCATCACTCAAATTATCAAGAGAGATGTTATTCTGCCTGCAAAAAAACATGGCGATTTCATTGTCAACATCATTTCCGCCCAAATGATTATCGCCAGCTATGCCGATAATCTCTACAATATTTTCAAAACATTCTACAATGCTTACGTCCAAAGTTCCCCCACCAAAATCAATGACTATAATACAGCCATCTTTCTTTCCATACGTCATTTGATAATAAAGAGCGGCAGCAGAAGGCTCATTGATCAGTCTTTCTACATGAACGCCTGCCATTTCTGCGGCAAGCTTTGTGGCACATCTTTGGGAGTCATTGAAATACGCTGGCACACTAATAATTGCTTCTGTTACTGGTTCATTCAGAAAAGTTTCCGCATCGGAAACGATCTGTTTTATGACAAATGCAGAAAGCTCTTCCGGCAAAAAGTCTTGCTTTCCCAAACTATATACCTTGTTCGTACCCATAAATGTTTTAAAAGATGACGCTGTATTTTCCGGGGATAAAATCAAGTTGCCTTTTGCGGCTTCCCCAACAACCAATCCTCTCTCTGTAAAACTTACAACACTTGGTGTCTAGTATTTCTTCAGCTGATTTGGGATTAAAATCATTTCACCTTTTTGATATACACAGGCAAGACTGTTCGTAGTGCCTAAATCAATGCCAATCAGAGCCATCATCTCTCCCCCTTTGATGTACATATATTTCAATTTCATGCACGCTTAATTTGGAAGTTGTATTACCATTGTATTTCTTTTTATTCTATCATACACAGAAAGGAACGAAAATAAAAATTCCTTATATAAATAAAAATCCCGAAAACTCCTGTATTCCAAGAGTTTTCGGGACTCAATAGCTTTATAATATTATTCCCACTCGCCGAGTTAAATCCATTTCTAAACTTTTTTGTATAGTGGATTTGATTCGTCGTGGTTTTATTTGATACAGATTATCCTTATCCTAAGGTCTATTCGGACTTTTGCTATCAAAAATCTATCTGGGCCATCCTATCACGGGTTTTGCTTGAGACTGATGAATTGGTGGCTTGGAAGTATTATAACACGATTCCATAAAAAATTCTATCCTAATTTTCCTTTTTTATTGTCTGCACAAGTTTCACCGAAAGAATGTCAGGACAAAGGTCGTTTTGCGCCGTCATTAAAATATCATAAAACACAAAGAGCCACAGTCGATGTCCGTTCGGGTGTCGGCTGAGGCTCTTTCTTGTTACAGCAAATCGTTCAGAAGGTTCATGCACTTGACTTTCTGTTGGAGATTTGCGCTGCCATAGACATTCAGCGTGAAGGAGACATTTTTATGCCCTAAAATTTCCGAAAGAGATTTAATGTCAAACTCCGGTATTTCGATTGCTCGTACTGCGAAAGTGTGCCGGATTTCGTGGAACTTTACCTTTTGCAGCCCGTTTCGTTTCAAAAAACGGGAAAAGAACTGCCGGTATGTGCGAGGTTCTGTTGGCTTGGTCTTGCCAGTCAAGAAGTAATGGTTGGGGTTTTCTGTGTAGAACTTCTTGATAATGTTCATCAGCAACGACGGTACGGGAATTGTCCGAGCTGATGTTTTGGTCTTCGGTGGTCCTATGTGCAGATAGGATTCACCTTTTTTCTTGTCATAGATGCGCTGGACAGTTTTGTTGATGCTGATGGTTTTATCCGTCAGCGTGATGTCCTTCATTTGCAAGCCGCAAAGTTCACCGATCCGCACCCCGGTAAACAATGCAATGAGAATGCCAGCGGTCTTCCTATTCAGGTCCATGTAGATGCACTGAATAAGAGCTTGCTCCTGATCCTTGGACAGAGAAACCACCTTCTTGACACCCAGCTCTTTGGGGTATTCAATCAAATCCCAGTTGAGCAGCGGTATTGCCCGTTCCTTGTAGGCATACTCCATAGCGAGACGAAGTACCAGAATGACATCTCGAATGGTCTTCACTGTGAGGCCACCAGACTTATCCATCCGCCCGTGTTCGTAAAGATACGATATGTAGCTTTGAATGTCCTGCTCGGTGATGCTGCCAATCTTCCGTTTGCCGAAGTGCGGTATCAAGTGATTTTCGGCTATTAGCGTGAAGCTAGCATGGGTTGACGGTGTGATCATCGGCTTCTTTTGATTTAGCCAAGTGTTCAACAGCGTCTTAAATTGTGTATTATTAGTCATACTGACCACCTCCACAGATATTATCTGATGGAGAAATAATCAGGGCATTATAAACCTCAAGTAACGGTCTCGAAAAGCGTCCGAAGCTTCGCTTTCCGGGCTTTGATGAGCCGTATGTGCTGCATCGTATAGGAGACATCTACGCCGAACGCAGTGAGCGTGGGGCGGCTGATATGGAGTTGCTTTCTGTCACAATGAATGGTGGAGTTATGCAGCGTTCCGAAATTGAGGGGAAAGATAACTCAAGCGAGGATAAAAGCAACTACAAGGTTGTCCGCAAGGGAGATATGGTTTATAACTCAATGAGGATGTGGCAAGGCGCAAATGGAGTGTCTCCTTATGACGGCATTGTCAGCCCTGCCTATACTGTTCTCACAGCAAAGCGCCCTATCTGCAATGAGTATTTTGCAGCACTTTTTAAGAACTACAAACTAATCAACGAGTTCAAAAAGAACTCACAGGGTATGACCTCCGACACATGGAATTTGAAATATCCACAGATAAAGACGATCAAGGTGTATTTGCCGAGAGTGACAGAGCAGGAAAAAGTAGCCTCATTACTTGTTACCCTCGATAAAAGGATTGCAGCACAGGCAACGCTTGTCGAACAGCTCAAGAAGTATAAAAGAGGTGTCATTCAGCGAGTATTCTCTGGAAGAAAAGGAAATGGCAAAGATCATTATCCAACATGGGAAGTATCATCTTTTGGTGAATTTTTCACCGAACAAATTATAAAGACATCAAATAGCCCAGACACGCCTCTGGTTAGTCTCACTGTTGAGGATGGAATAACACCCAAAACAGAGCGTTATTACCGTGAATTTCTTATAACTAAGGAGGGAGACAACTATAAAGCAATCAAGCCCGGGTGGTTTGCATATAATCCCATGAATGCCCATTTAGGAGCAATCGCCGCCAATCATCTCGGATATACTGCCGCCGTTTCGGGTTATTATAATATCTTTTCTGTCAATGAAACTGATACTATTAGTTTCTGGGAAGAATACCTGACATCGTACCCCATGCTAATTCACTACAAGCTCATTGCTACAGGATCGCTTATTGAAAAGCAAAGAGTGCATTATTCCCAATTTGTCGGTATCCGTCGGTGTTTGCCATCAGTGGAAGAACAGAAACACTTGTCAAAGCTATTTGAAGCAGTAAATAGAAAAATAGCGAATGCTGAAAGTATGGAGCGTCAGTTGGTTAGAATGCGAGTTTCCCTCTTGCAGCAGCTCTTTATATAAAAAGCTGCTGCAAGAATGCTTTGCGCTGAGCAGTTAGTAAAGAAAGAATACTTTCCTGAAAAGCAATTTGTTTATCATAAGTCAGAAGAAAAGCCGATATTTTTGACTGTATTTTTTTCTCAGGAACATTACATTTGAGCCTCAGAAGTTTGTTTACGGCAAGACCAGGTTGTGCGCCTTGGTCTGAATACTGACCAAGATTCATGAAATCAAGTAAATACAATAGAAACTTGGTATCGTTTTCCTCGTTCGCACGAACCGCAATAGCGTGTTCAGACAAATAGTTTTGCCCTCGAATAAGCCGGACATTTCCGCATAATGCACCTTGTCGTCCCACTACTACATATTCACCCTCATGACTATAATGGTCACAATACCCTCGTATGCCATTACCTCCATACACAGGATAATCTCCGCTTTCGTGGATGAGTGTTGCTGATATGCTACGCCCACTTCTGAACTCACAACATAAGTCAGAAAGTGTCTTCTCAGCCCATATAGCTTCGCCAGCAAACTCGCTGTCTTTGCCTGAAAGAATATGGGCAATAGCACCTCTTTTATACTTCTTGAGGGAGTCCACCAGCACAGTCTGTTTCTCTATTCTTTTCGTCAGCACAGAAAATAGCTCTGCTATTTTAGCTTGTTCGCTTGGAGAGCAGTACGGAAGACCGAGCCACTTGAAGGCATCGTAACTTATTTGTCTTCCGTCTCTGATACCTTCCACTGATTTTGAGAGAACATGGTTTACGAACTCGTCTGTGTGAAAATATGCTTCATAAAATCGGCTTGAATGTGGTTTCTTTCCACGGAGTATCGTGTACGCAGGGCTTACAATCCCGTTTTCGTTTGCCATTTCCAAACCGCCTTCAAAGGAGCGCAGATGAATAATAAAATCGCCTTTCTGAACCATTTTGTAATTCGACAATGAAGCGTCATCATAGTGTATATTGCGTCCGGCTTGTTCTCTGGGTAGCGTTCCCTTGCCTTGAACTATGGTGAGGACGGTTTCATCGGGATGGTTTTTATCTGTCACATTCTGGAACAATTCCTCCGCTGTGCATATTTCCCACGGCTCATCAAAGCCCGGAAAGCGAAGTTTCGGACGCTTTTCGAGACCGTTACTTGAGGATACATTTGCCATAATTATTTGCCCTCCACTTCAAACGGAAAATCAAGTCCCAGTTCGTCAAAAAACGGTTTCAGCTCTGCATCAATCGCCTTGATTTCACTTTGCAGCTTGCGTATCTCCGCAGCTACTTCGTTTAGGTCAATTTCTTCTTCCGGCTCAAAGGTGTCAACATATCGGGGAATATTGAGGTTGAAACCGTTCTCTTCAATCTCCTGCATGGTTGCAACATGAGCATACTTGTCCACATCTTTGCGGCGCTCATAGGTCTCGACGATCTTATCAATGTCGCACTCACGAAGAATATTCTGGTTCTTGCCAGCTTCAAAATCATTGGAAGCATCAATGAACAGAATGTTATCGGAATTGCCGTTGCGCTCCCTCTTGAGAACAAGGACACACACCGGAATACCTGTGCCAAAGAAGAGATTGGCAGGGAGACCGATCACGGCATCCAGCACATTCAACTTCTGGATAAGGTGTTTACGGATCACTTCTTCCGCTGCACCACGGAACAGAACGCCATGAGGCAGCAGCACAACAGCTCGTCCGTCCTCGTCCATGTGATGTACCATGTGCTGCACAAAAGCAAAGTCAGCCTTGCTCTTCGGGGCAAGCTTGCCGTATTCGTTGAACCGGGGATCTTCCATGAAGCTCAGATCGCCAGACCACTTTGCAGAATACGGAGGATTGGCAACCTGAACACGGAACTTCATGTCACCGAAGTAGTCATGCTCCAAAGTGTCACCGTTGTAGATATTGAAATTGCGGTAAGGAATGCCACGGAGAATCATGTTCATTCGGGCAAGGTTGTAGGTGGTGGAAGTAAGCTCCTGACCATAGTAGTTACGCACATTTGCATAGTTTTTGAGGCGCAGCAGAAGAGAGCCAGAGCCACAAGTGGGATCGGCTGCGTCCTTGACATCCGTTAGTCCAAGACAAGCCAGACGGCACAGCAACTCGGCAGGACCTGAAGGAGTGTAGAACTCGCCAGCCTTCTTACCGGCTGTTGCAGCGAATTGACCGATCAGATACTCGTATGCGTTGCCAAGAACATCAATCTTTGTGTCTTCTACTCCGAAGTTGATTTCGTCCAGAGAGGCAATGATTTTTGCCATGACAGCACTTCTGTCTTTGACGGTATGCCCCAGTTTAGTAGAGTCGAGCTGCATATCAGAGAACAACCCGTCGAAGTCCTCTTGAGAATCGTTGCCAAGAGTAGACTCCATAAGGGCGTTGATTGCTTTCTGCAAGAACTCAATGTCAAAAGAGCGGTTTTCAACCATCTTGACCATCTTGCGGAACAGGAATTGCGGTTCAATGATAAAGCCCAGATCACGCAGAGCCTCTTCTACAACGGCTTCCTTGTATTCCTCATCACCCCATGCGTCTTCATAGCTGATGCCATCATCTTTCAGAAGATTCGCCATGTACTTCTCTGTACGGTCAGACAGATAGTAGTAGAAAATCATGCCCAAGATGTAGTTCTTAAATTCATACGCCTCCATATTACCCCGGAGTGCGTTTGCCATCGCCCAAAGTTTATTACAAAGCTCTTTCTGGTGCGCCTGAATACTGTTGTCCATTTTACATTCTCCTTATTGAAATTTTTCGGTGTGCTGCCGGATAAAGTCTACAATTCTGTTCACCAGAGAGCGTTTTTTCAGCAGCGGCATTGGTTTTTCGATACGGTCACGGATGTTACCGGCATCCATTGTGCCGGAAAACTCATATTCCGAGATGAAGTCGGTCAGCATAGTTGGATCAATTTCTTCTGTATGAGCAAAGGCGACAATTTCTTCACGCTTTGCCTCATTTTCAAAGTCATTGTAGGCAGCGTCAATTTCATCTGCGCTTTCCAGCCCCACAACAACACGATCCAAAAAGGCTTGCAGAATCTCCACCTTGCGGAGCAACTGCGGATTATCAGTTCTTCCCAATTCTTCCTTGATATGCTTAATATCATAATCCTTCTGTTTGGCATCATCGAAGTGAATGTTGCGGATAAGGTTCATGATATAAGCAACATTGATTCGATCACTTTCCATCAGCTCAATGCAGAAATCCACATCGTTCAGGACGGAAACAACTTCTCGATCTTTCTTTTGCTTTGCGTAAAGCATCAGATACTTGCTCTTATAGTCCTGATATTCCTGCTCGCTCATGATGAGAGAGTCTTGGTCGAAGCTGAACTCAATGAAGGTTTGGAGCGATTGCAAATACTTGGTCAGCTCACGGAATGTCTCAACGAAAAGCTTCTGGTCATCCTCGTTCTGCATGGTATCAATATCTGCTGGAGTCTGAGCGATTTCTTTCAAGCGAGTAACCATTTCATTGTACTTCTCGACGAAATAGGGATAGTCGGGAACAACAATGCCAGAAGTATCGTGGCTCTGAGAAAATAGGGTAAGAGCGTCATCTGTTCTCTTTTTCAGATTACGGTAGCAGATGATAATGCCAAAGGGTTTCGTTTCCTTTTCAACACGGTTGGTTCGTGAGTAGGCTTGCAGTAGGTCGTGATATTTCAAATCTTTGTCCACATAGAGGACGGACAGCTGCTTGCTGTCAAAGCCGGTCAGGAACATATTTACTACAAGAAGGATGTCCAGAGACTTGGTTTTCTTTCCCTTCACACGGTCTGAAATATCCTTATGATAGGCTGAGAAGGTGTCCGTCGAGAAATTGGTGCTGTACATCTCGTTATAGCCTTTGATGATCCGTTCCAGAGCGTCCCGACTATGCTCATCTTTACCTTCTGCTTCTTCGTTCTGTCCATAGGAGAAGATACCGCTGATGTTCAGGTCATGATTGATCTTCTTGAAGATGTCATAGTATTTGACCAGAGCTTCAATCGAAGAGACGGCAAAGATGGCTGTGTATTGACCATTTCTTGTCTTCGCTTTATGGTTTTGGACAATGTGGTTTGCGATCATCGACATCCGTTCCTCGGACATATAGAGTTCGCCTACATCAATCCCATCTGCCATTGTGGGATCGTCCCAGTCGAAATCACCCTCCATCGTCTTGATGTACTCAATATGGAAGCCAAGAACATTGTTGTCGAAGATAGCATCCTTGATGAGATAGTTATGTACGCATTCTCCGAAGAGCATTTCTGTGGTCTGTGTGATTTTTCCCTCCGTCTTTCCGTTGACCTCAAAACGAGGTGTGCCGGTAAATCCGAAGAACTGAGCCTTCTGGAAATGCCGAACAATGTCCTTGTGCATATCACCAAACTGACTGCGGTGACACTCATCAATGATGAAGACAACTTTCTCGTCCTTATAGGCATCCATAACTTTTGCGTATTGAGGACGCTTCACAGCGTTCGCCATCTTCTGCATCGTTGTGACGATGAGCTGCCGGTTTTTGTCCTGCATCTGTTTTACAAGGACATCAGTTCTATCAGTGGCATCAACAGAACCGGCTTCGAATTTGTTGAACTCTTCTGTGGTTTGGGAATCCAAGTCCTTCCGGTCTACAAGGAAGATAACCTTTTTGATATTGGGGTTGGCTGCGAGGATTTGTGCTGTCTTAAAGGAAGTCAGCGTCTTTCCTGCGCCGGTTGTATGCCAAACATAAGCGTTGCGGTTAGTGAGCGTGGCTTGCCGGACAAGAGCCTCTACTGCATACACCTGATAGGGACGCATCACCATGAGCAGCTTGTCCGTGTCATTCAGGATGGTGTATCTCGTCAGCATCTTGATAATATGGTCTCTGGCAAGGAAGGAGATAGAGAACTCTTTCAGATTGGTGATACGCACATTGTTGAAGTCCGTCCAGAAGAAGGCAAGACTGTGAAGCATATCTCTGTCGGAGTTGGCAAAGTATTTTGTATCAACGCCATTGGACACAACGAAAAGCTGAATGAAGTGGTACAGTCCGTTGTAGGAATGCTTTTTATAGCGCATCACTTGGTTGACAGCTTCTCGAATATCTATGCCACGCCGCTTCAACTCCACTTGAATGAGAGGAAGTCCATTGACAAGGATCGTCACATCATAACGATTGACATACTTCCCAACAACGGTTGTCTGGTTTGTTACTTGAAAAATGTTCTTTGTGTGGTCGGCATCGAAGAAGGAGAGGTACACTTTCGTTCCGTCCTCACGCTCCAGCACGAACTTATCTCGAAGTATTTTTGCGCTCTGGAAAACAGATTTTCCGAGCATAATGTTGAACACTCGCTCCCATTCCTTAGATGTCAAAGGGTGGTCGAGTTTCGCAGCATTGAAGACTGCAAACTGTGTTTTGAAGTTCTCAACCAGAGCGTCATAGTCTGGTATAGAGACGCTGGTGTAGCCCTGCTTATTGAGCTGTTCTATAAACTGCTGTTCAAGGGCTGCTTCACTTTGGTATGCCATATCTTCATCTCCTATACTTGAGGATTTTTTATAAAAAAGATTGCTTTTTAAGAAAGCCCGTTTTTTATTTTCAGACTTATTCGTCAACAAATTCCATGATGTCATCTATTGTGCAATTTAATGCCATGCAGATTTTTCCTAAGACATCCGTAGTTACATTGTCGCCATGATTTAATTTATTGATAGTATAATGACTAATCCCGGCGGCCTTTTCTAAATCTCTTTTTTTCATATCTTGATCAATCAGTATTTTCCAAAGCTTTTTGTAGCTTACCTTCATTCCTATGCCTCCATTCAAGGAAAATCACAACTACTCACAGTATAGCATTGTTTTGTCAAAAACTCAAACATTGTGTTTGTTATCGCTGTAATATAATTCGAAAAAGTGACTGCGTATTCAAAAATAAATTTCCCCTGACCAAACTTGGCTCATCTGATGATAAGCTTGCTTATTGCTCCGGTACACATGAAAATCTATATAGTTCACAGTGTTGGTTTCCCTGCGGTGCAGTCGATGGAAATCAGTATCCCATCATCCAGGCGCAGCTCCACGCAGGTGGTGTCCAGGTTGAACTCACAGGACAAAATCTTTCTCATAGTCGTTACCTCCTGATGCCTAAATTTCGGTTGATTTTCCGCAGAGGCACAAGCTCTGTTTCGTTAATTTTAGAATCTGGCAAGCAATGCGTGTGGCTATCCACACACAAATCCGGCAAGCAATGCGAGTGTTAATACACACTCACATTTCCTGCCGTCTGCTTGTTGAGGGCAGCGCCCCCAAGCCCCCTTGAACACAGAATTTCATTCTGTGGCTGCGCGTTCTGTGAACGCTTTGAAAGGGTACACCAAAGCGCCGTTCCCTTTCAGATGCCCTGGAACAAATCGTTCCTCCCTTATTGCCTGATGGCTGCCGTAAAACACAGTAGCCCTCGATAGATGTGTGGGCAAAATGCCTACCTATCGTTCTCTTTTACTCCGCATCCTATGTTCTGTTTTTTTGCATGGTGTGTCGTGAAACACGACATCCTATGGTGATTTTGGGGTACCCTAAAATGGGGCCCCTTTGGGATAATGGGGTGGCAAAACACCACCCCATCCGAGATACTTTTTAGCGGAATTTCTTTGCACAAACTACCGTTAGCTATTCCTCTTGCCAGAAAAAACAGGAGCGTGACACACTCCTGTTCAAGCCAACAGGGAGAAGATTGACTTTGGTGCTAATTTCATCTGCGAGATTAGTATGAAAGTAAGCACCTGTTACCACCGAAAATCTGGGAACACTCCACGCTTGTCCAGATACTCCTGCCGGGCCTGCTCCCGTTCTTCTGCGGTGGGTGCAGTCTTATATTTTGCATACAGTTCATGCCGCACCATCGCATCTAACTTTTGCTCCAGCCCCTGATGAATTTCCTCCTCATAATCATCGTCATAGGCCAGATGATACTCCACCAAAGCTACAAAAAGGTCATAGGGGATTTGTACGCTTTTCATATTCATTTCCTTTCTGCGACGGTTGCGACGATAGCGACGGTGTTTTTGACGGTATCATTTTCACCGTCGCGACCGTCGCTATCGTCGCGCCCCTTATTCTTCGATTACTTCACAGGCGGTTGGCTCTACCAGCATATAGGTCAATTTCACTTGACGACCGGAATGTTTGGCCTTATTTTCATAGCCAACATGATATTCCTCCAGAAGCCTGCCTGCCTTGACATTCAGGTACTTGGTAAGGGCATTGGAAGCCATTCCCGTTTGGATGGCTTCAGCCAGTTCGGATGGAGAGCCGATCCATTCCCGGCACTCAAGGGAAACCAACTTTGCAACCGCTTCCAGCACCGGGTCCGGCGGTTCTTTATACAGCTCGTTTTCCATGCGTTCCAGATTCCAGATCTGGGTCTGCGGGTCCTTCTTCAAGTAGAGGATCTGATCCGGCTGATCCCGCCCCACCACCTTGATGGTGGCGTCCAACTCCGTGCGTTTTTTCTTCTGCATCAGCAGAGAACCATCCGCACAGCCCAGCAGCCCGGTGGTGCCGGAAATCGTCTCAAAGGAATCGTCTGCCTGCTGCTTCCGGGTATGGTGGACGGTCAGAACACAGATACCGTGCTGATCAGCAAACTGCTTGATTCTGCCGATGATCTCATAGTCGCTGGCATAACTGTACGCTTCGCCGCCTACATCACGGATTTTCTGCATAGTATCAATGATGATGAGATTGGTGTCCGGGTGCTCCTGCACGAAGTTCTTCAACTGTTCATCCAACCCATTCCCAATCTTTCCGGCGGCGGTGGCGAAGTGGAGGTTGGGGGTATCGTTCACGCCGTACATCATAAACATCCGGCTCTGGATACGCTGAAAATCATCTTCCAGCGCAAGGTAAAGTACCGTCCCCTGATGGACTTTATATCCCCACAAATCCTGCCCGGTACTGACATGGTAGGCAATCTGAGCCACCAGGAAGGACTTGCCGATTTTGGGTGCGCCGGCAAGGATATATGCCCCTGCGTAAAGCAGACCTTCCACCACTGGTGGCCTACTCTTATAGGTGGTTTGGAACAGCTCTGTCATGGTGAGTGTATGCAGGTATCGGGGGTCTGTCATACGCTGTATCTTGCGGTACATTTCTTCCAGACCGTCCTGGGAGTTTACAATTTCATCGTTGCTTTTTTGCCCGGAAGTGGGTATACTATTTTCAGTGATTTGAGAGATTGACTGCCCATCATCTGCGCCAACAGATGAGCCCTGGGCGGTCAT